>Ga0247778_1000025_pt1 | contig 260280 bp, 297 predicted proteins | sample UWRJL049202B5_FD_179939 | JGI IMG/M metagenome (GOLD analysis project Ga0247778, IMG submission 179939) | Plant litter microbial communities from Arlington Agricultural Research Station in Wisconsin, United States - UWRJ-L049-202B-5 | ecosystem: Environmental > Terrestrial > Plant litter >...
TGTACGTAGTACAGCAGGACCTTGAAGGATAAGATTTAATCAGGGATAATCTAAATAGGCATAGATGTACTGTATAGCGTTACTTTCTGGCATTGTGCAGCCAGGTTAAAAGTTTGTTATGGCGGGTAAAGAAAAAGCGGAGCCGGGTAGAAACAACATGCTCTTTGATTCTTTCAAGATTCTTTTGCCCAATTTTAAGTTAATGCAGGAAGCTCAATCGACATTCTCTGATAGTTTATCAGAACAGAATATAGAAGCAGTAACGATAATACTAGGAGGAAAACAGACAGCGCCTTCTCAAGCTGAGCAAATCTCCACAGGAGCCCAAACAGGATACCATGCGAAACAGCCCGTTTGGAAGGGTCTTTTTGTCAGGAGCCGAATTCATAGTGTTGGGGCCTCTATCGCAAAAAAATATATTTTATCAAATAATAAACCAGCTGTTTGTTGATTTGAAGACGGAATGTCGGGCAACATTGCCGTTCCTTCTATTAAAATTTAGATTGATGTCCTTACGAACGAGCGTGGCGCTTTGCACCTTCACGGGCTCATGTGGCTTCTCGGAAACATGGATTTTAGTTGTGTCTTCGATGGTTCTGGGAAGCAGGACCCGTAGCGCTCTGGCCATTTTCTCCCAGTTCCGCCAGAGCTTCGTTGTCGCTACAAGGCCGAATGTGCTCTTCTTTTCACCCGCTGCGCCGGAGCTGTCGGTTGGAACCAGGACATCGCGGGGAGTCGAAGCTTGAAACGGCTCCCGTGGATCGACTGACGTCTTGGGGACACTGTGAGTTCAATTCCGATCTGCAGGCTCTGCCAGCTATTGTTGCAGTCAATATTCACAAAAAGGACGAAGCGGAGGTAGGATGTGGCCACTCTCGTGCTTTCCGATGACGCGCGGTATTGTGGCGTGTTTGCTCATGATGCGAGGTTTGTGGAGGCCAAGGTGTGCGAGGCTGCTGTCGTGGAGTCGGCGGCGCACGGACGCAGGTTATAAAATTATGACCTGGCTCCGTGTACCAAGGGCAATAGGAAACGATTTTTGACGACTTTGAAGCAAGAGTCGACGACGCAATGGTTCAGTATGGTAAGTTAACGCTAGTGCTGACAGATGGTGCATCTTGCGTATGTGTCGTTTCTAAAATTATTAATAGAGGCCTAATTCGAGGATACACAAACCAATATTGCCACGAGGCGAAAAGGTACTAGGACTGCCAGACACAGTACGGGATTGGCCCGTAGAGGACTCCTACGAAGGTAGTGGATCCGGTGCTGCTGTTGGAAATGAGAGCACAGCCAGAACAGCTCTTGGAGTTGACAATGGCACAGAGATCGCGCCTGCTGAGCCTGTTGGTAAATCCAGAGATACAGGCAAGAGCAGAGAGATCGACAATGGTGTTGAGAGTGGCCTGGAGAAGGGAGTCGCTGCTTCGGATGGTGACTCTGCTTTGGCTGCTCTGCTACTCCTCAACCTGCATGATTCTCGCATACCCGTTGGCACTTAGAAGAATAGAAATAGAGTTGTCCCCGAGGCGATTCGGAATGGAGCTCGAATGGTGCTGCAAGGCAAGAACATATCACGATCGGAGCCCTCTCTTGCTGTCGATTCACTAAATGTTTCTCCTACCTACACTTCATACGCTTCTCAATCTCCCTCAAATCTCATCCCTTAAGTGGAAGCTCTGACAATGGACATCACCCATACTACAGCCATAGCAGTCACAACATTCGAGGTTGCTTCCCTTCGCTTTCTGCCCACTCGGTATCCCGCTCCGCCATCCCCGCACACTCGCCATGTCTGCGATTGTGCTAAGACGAATGCCATCTTCCTATAATTCGCAACCTCATTCAACAGACACCCGCCTTGGCCCCAATGAAACCCCGACATCTCGACAGCCAATACCACGCTAGCAGCCCGCCTTAAGAACCGGTAACGGGACGGACGGCACCCCAATGCCAGAGCTGCAGTTCCTGCTTCTGGATCTGGTGATGCCGGGCTGCATGGTTCAATACCGTGTCGCTTCTCAAACCCTTTCCAGCAATCACAACCGAAACGCACCATGTCTGCGGCCTGTATCAAAGCGGAAACAATCTCACTCTTCAAATCTTGAACCCATTAGAACCCACTCTTCAACCCTTGGAACCTAAACTGGTCTCACGATCAGAACCATCACGTCAAGGACAGGCGGCAGAGCTGTAGATTTTAAATAGCAATTTTTCTTGATGAGAGTTTTCAAGCACCCATCTGGGAAGGTCGCGTCCTTGTCGATGGATGATCAGCCTTCCCCACATTCGAGAATATGCCTCTGTTCACTCTATTAGCTATTCCTATTCTGCGAATCAAGTTGTTGGCCGTTTTTGTACGCGGTTGGTCTGGATTGAGAACTTGTGTGGTATCAATGATGTCGATCAAGCTTGTTGACCTAATTGTCTTGGGGGTAGATGAGATCTTGCAGTGGCAACTTGTGGACTGAGGATGGCCAAACTCAGCCGAGCCTCGAGGTATTTTATCCAGAACATTGTGGAGTAGAAGCTGGTTCAACAATGAATTCGATCTCAAAACAAGCTAGCACATCCAAGTACTTCTTATCATTGTGATTTGTATTTCCCTCAATATCACCGCGTTCATTATCACTTCAACTCTCTTTTAATATTGTTTTGCTACAATGCCTGATCTACAAATTCAGCTACGAGTTCAGCCTCCAGCATACACTCTGCCAAATATTGCATTGTATCCTCCAGTAGCTGTCGAACTGAGGTGCAATACATATATTTACAATGAGTTCAACAACATATGGGCCTTTGCAAGCCTCGTTGATGAAACTCACTAGGTTATCGAGGTTCAACTTTTAGAAAACCTATTCGATTCTACACATTCTATAAGTTTTAAAGACCTGTCACTAGATTAAGCATATTTCTTCTTTTCAAATCTGATGATTCCTATATTGGGAAAATATCGAATAAGAATAACTTTGGTGCGAATGAGCATGAATTAGACTTCAATAGATTCAGTTCACTTTGTCGATAGTCGCTCAATCACCGTCGAAAATAGCGAGCACAGCCCTGCAAAGCCAAGTAAGTGATTTAAGGACCGAGGTTTTTAAGGAATATAGCTGACAATATCTTTAACTGCTGAGGAAACAGAATTCTTGCTTTATCTCTCTAGAGATGGCACAGATATTCCAAAGGCACCAATTTGAACGAAATGAGGCATGGAGCTCCCGAGAAGGACAGGAGAATGCACAGCCGCTTGGGGAAAACCTGAGGTTGAATTGTTCTCCAGCTAGTTTCTTTGGCAGATTTCTTATTTCATTCAGGGTTTCATTATGCTGAAGTCAAAGCTGTTCACTTTTCGAGCACGACCCAAGGCTCATTAGGATCGATCTCAACATGAGGAAGGCAACAAGATTATCTGTAAATCCTTTTCAATATATACAAGTAGATGCTGCAGAAATTAGGTATCCAATGTATGCCCTCTGCATTTCTACTACCCCGGCTGCCATCCCCACAAAATTGCAAGACTCCTCACCGCTAGGGAGCTACCTTCAACTATATCTAATCCTCATGAATTCCTTAGTTGACTTCTTTCACAGATAATTCATTCTTTAAGATCTCACTTTCGTTACTCGAGATCGATTCAGCGATGTCTCTCATATCGGATATCACTGTTGATATTACTAAGTTCGAGCCGAGTGCCATCTCAAAAGAGACAACAAAGTTCAATCAATATATTGCTGAGATCTTTGCGTCTGTGCCAAAATGGCATAAGGTAAGGTCCCAATTATCTTGTGCCAATTTTTCAATTGATATCGAGACTAATCCTTCGGTATTTAGATCGGGACGCCCATGTACCGTGAAATGCGAATCAATGGCCAAACTCCACTTTCAAATCCTACGCCTTTACCTCAAGCTCTCGAGATCAATATCCCATCTCGTGAACCTGATCGCGATATTCCTTGTCGGGTGATCTTTCCATCTCGTCGAAATACTTCAAAAGAACGAAAGCAGTGCAAAGAAAGTGTTCTTCATTATCATGAAGGCGGTTGGATAAGCTAGCTTTGTTACTCATTTACAGACTTGTGGTCTAATAGAATCTTTCAAACTTTAAGAGATCACACTTCAACTGATGATCTTCTGCAATTTATTGCTGATGCTGAAGACGTAGTAGTTCTTTCAATGAGCTATCGACTTGCACCTCAGCATCTTTATCTCGCGAGATCAAAAGATTATATTAATACTAGCGAGTACTTGGTCAAGAATTTCAAAAGGGAATATAATAAACCCTTAAGATTCATTGATGGTAAAGTATGTATTAACTGCTTTTCTTCAATTTCTAATTTTATATTAATTCATAACTCTATAATCAATTGATGATCATTTATCTCTAATAGTTATATTTCACCTTTTGAAATCAACATTTTAACTCTTTGATCTACTTTTACATTACGATTGATATAATTTAACGAAGTTATTAAGCGTACGCAACTTTAAGCAAAACTCAACATTTGATTTTATATCTTTGCAAAAGTTCATTAAAGCCTTTCTCCTTAGCATAAGCACTGAGGATATAAAGCAATCTTCTATCTCTCTTTATTATAAGGATCTCGCCCCCTTTTATAGAGAGTTGCTTAATGCATTTTTCACTTTTGAGACAGATGATTCGTTGCTAGATGATTCGGTTTGTATATTTACAAAATGATTAATGAGTGGTGAAGAGGCAATCGTTAAATTTTATCCGAGCGCTCGTCACGGATTTATTGGCTTTCCGCCGAGTGTGCTGGGCGAGGCAGGGAAGGCGCTTGAGGATATGAAGACTTACATTCAAAAGTGTATAGCTGGACTGTTCGATCATTTCTCCTCTCCTCTTTCTAAAGAGCCCATGTCGACGAACGTTCTTCATTCTATACTTCAAATACAGCAACCTTGTCTCTGGCCGCTTGAACATGGCAAGGCCCCAGTTGAGTGCGATTGTACGCGAAGTATATCAGAAAATGAGATAGGTCCGCTGTTTCGAATGCCACAAAAGCTGTGCGATCGAATTTATATACTCGTCTTGAAAGTAAGAGAGCCGATAACAATCTCTAGCACTTCGGTGAGAAAGCTGCTAGAGTTTTCCTAATATTCTGCTAATCAAACATTTGAAGCTTGAACTTGTCCTAGGAGGATCTCTAGAATTCATAGGACAGCCGCCACAAGGACTTTCGCCACAGTTGCTGGCATGTAGCAAACGTCTCTGTCGAAAAGGAATGCGAGTACTTTACGAATCCAATCGATTCATTTTCGGCGATACTGCTTCTATGACCTCATTTCGCCTAGCTGAACTTCAGAAGCACAAATGCAGGAATGGAGAAGGCGGTTATATGCTAGGACTTGACTGCGAAATCTGAGCTGGACGTTTCCACTATCTTACTAGTTTCTCTTTTACACCAGCCACACAATCTATCCCTTCTGGTCATTATTCTCTCAGAGAATGGGATAATTTCGCGTCGTCAATGCTCTTTGCAAACCCCAATAATCAGCATACGTTTCCAAGTCTTCGAGTTTTGAAGATTGATATCTTTAGCTTCGCTTTGCCTTCATATTGGTTATTAAGCGTTGAAGGATTACTAGAGATTATATCGGGCGTGGATGAGATTCATTTTAAAGGCGCGAGGACCTTGCCACTTCGTCTGTTGGGTGTACTACGAGAAGCTCATTCTGAAGAACAGCTGCTCGTGGAAGAAGATCATCGAATCACCAAGAAAGCCGAAGGACATTGGGAGCTCGTAGCTCCTAAATATTATTGCAAAGTCAAAGATTGTAAGGAACCACAAATGATCTGGTCTCGACTAGACCAATTAAGAATTCACCTAACAGGCAAGCATGGGTTGCAAGAGGCTGAGATAGACACGGTCGACAAGGTAATATCAGGAAGGTTTGGGGATTATGTGTAGTAGAATGGAAATAAAAAATGAAGGAAGGAACATTGAGAACTGGGAATGGCGTCGAGCATGGAATTATGATACCATGCTGAACGGTTGGCCGAGATTCTCTGAAACTTTTCTGATTTTACTCTTTCCTCAAGTCCCTAGCTAAAATAATCCTCAAGTCCATTTCCTAAAGAACTTCTATATCTATCTGCTCCCTGCTCAAAACCTTAAACATAGCCATGGATTAGCCAGAAGCTCACTTTTGCACAATGATGCCGCATTCTGGGCAACCAGCCTCGGCCTTGACGGACCCTAAAGGGGGTGGGTCTTCAATGCACTTACCATGGAACTCGAGCGTATTCGTTCGGCCCGGATTTCTGTTACCTTTCTCGCTGGCAAGCTCGTGGAGTTTCGCAATTTACGATTATATAAAGTCTGTAGCCCCTCGACCTGTTAAGTTTGCCTCTTCACCTTAAAATCTTGGCTTTTTGGACTGCTGGAAATCCTACACTGTACAGTTGCACTTGATATGTGGTTTGGTATGACCATTTACCACATACCGGTGAAGAACTATCTATAAAGATATTTGAGGACAGCGTAAAGAAAGAAAATTCCCCAACAGTACGTAACATTCTACTTAGCTCAAAATGACAGGAGAGAGGCGGCAACTTGCCTTGAACGAGGGGTACCAGGACGAGGTTCTATATCTCAGATGCTGCTGCTTTAGATGAGCTAACATTATATCCACAGATCGATATCCTCGCTGGAATTAGAGATAATGCCAGACTATCTCCAGCCACCAAAGCAGCTAGGTAAAAGAAACAGTGATGAGGATTTGGGTAAATCACATGCCGAAAAGAAAGTTAGGGGGGAGAAGGAGGACTGAAAGGGAAAATATGTTCGCAACGAGGGGAGGATGAGAGTGAGGAGAAATTACTACTGCTGCAATTGTGAGGAGATAAGAGAGTTTGCGAAAGACACTACATGTGGAACTTGTGAGCACAGGAGCTGGAGATGCTCAGATTTTCTAGCTGGACGAGTAAAATGAGGAGCATTGAAGAGTATCTAGGCCGCGGTGAGATGTGTAACAAAGAATGAAAGGCACTAACTTGAACGAAATGAGGCATGGAGCTCCTGGTCGTTATGGAGGCTCGCTATCTAAATATTTCTTCGGTTCATCATCTTGGGATTGGTAATAAATTCTTAAACATCGTCATGAATCAAGACTCAAATTCTCTGTCATGACAAATGATTAAGCGCCTGGAACTTCCGTCTGCCTCTGCCCATCAACCTAGCTTACTCCTCCAAGACGGGGCACAGCAGAAACCGACTGCATTCGTCTACCCCCAACATATTCCCTCAAAGCAGTAACAATTTGGGAATCGTCTCACCTATCGTGACAAGCTCTGTATGCATTGAGGTGGACTAAGCAGCCGCAACCACCACATAGGATCAACAAGGAAAGACATGAAACCCCTCAACCCACTTGACATTGACGAACCCTTGCTCAATCGCTTCACAGAAGCCACGACCATCACATATTAGCAATCTCAAAACCCAACAATATATCCATCGTTCGAAACTTTATAATCGACATACTCTAACGGTATATTTGACGTTGTTGGTAGCTGAGGATAGATGTCGCTGTCCGATGCAGGTTGGTGGAAAACTATAAGACTACATCAGAGTATATCTACATTAAGGAGAAAAACAGCTTACTTGTAAATGACAAACTAAAGAACCAATCTTATAGCCCGTGACTTTGACTAGGCGTTCTGCCCTATCAAGGAAAAAAACTAAGGACGCAGCATTATAATCAGAACCCCACATACTTTCAATGCCTTCATCGTAAACAAATCGAATACCAGTGATACCAGCAAGCTGTCTCAGAAGGGCATAAACCCCGATTGCAATGAGTTGCCCATTCTCTAGCTCAATATGAAGGGTTGAAGCCGGAGCGAATGATTCCCTTTGCAAGTTGTACAGAGCAGAAATATCATCTTCATACATAGATGACATAGGCGAAGGGTAAGAAGGTGTCCAGAGAATATTGTTAAGGCTATTCTGATTTCGAGCCTCTATGCAAATCTTTACAACTCGCGTGGCCTAGATAGCAGATCGAAGTCAGATAAACTCGTCGTATAAACCAGGGGTCGGCTTACATCAAGGCCAAGAGAAATACCATAGAGGTTATTTAATGCCCACTTGCTTACCACGGCTCTACTTCCGTGCTTAGATTTGAAGCCGCCAAAGGCTTCTTGCAGACACACATCAAGTGTAACTGCCTCGAACCCAAATGGGCTGGAAACCAACCATAAAAATTGGGGTGAAACTGTAGAACTGACGGGATCCTCCTACCTGTCAACAACATAGCCTATATCAATGGAATGGCCGTCGCTGAACGCAAAGGTGAGGCCCGAAACCAGTTTCCGATTTGAAACAAGTACATATGATGGTATTACAGCATAAAGTTGTGACTCTGAAGACGTCCCACCAAGAAAAGCATATCTCTGTGTCAATTCTCGATAACCTTCCGAGTCATATGTCAAAACAACTCGCAACAAAGTAGGATCGCTGCAGTAGTCTACCAGCTTCACCATATTCGTTCTTTTGAGACCCCGTCTCTCTATCCCAGCCGTATCATGCCTGGGAAGGCATAAAAGGCTCCATGATTCCCTCCACCTGAGACCAGAGATCAGTTCAATATCAACCTCACTTCCGTGTTCAGTGAAGTCCAAAATCCACCTACCATTCTTTGTATGTCCAGACTAAGAGGTTTAACTGTATGCAAATACTAATAATACGTTTAGGCAAATTCCACGTTCACAAGAACCTCCCAATCATCGAAATGGCAGACGAAAAAATTGAATCCTATCCCGAGACTGTCCAGGGGCATTACAGCGGCAAAGTCAGAGGAAACTGGGCTGCAGTTGACGAATCTGGATGGGTGGCAGCCAAAACGGCGCTGTTTGAGTCCCTACATAATGAGCCTGGCGTGGCGTATGTTGTTGTTGAGGACCATCAGCTGCAGATCCAACCTCACGGAAAGAAGTACAGGTACAATGGGAAGTTCACGAAGGAGGTTCTCTCCGAGCAAGCTCATACATCTCACGACATATGGGGTAGATTTAAAAGCTGGCAAGGAACTCGTTATTACAAGTTCACGTTTGAGGTGGAGGTAAGCACCATCTAATGGCATGATGGATCCGCCACGAATGCTTAGTCTCGACATCATTCATGCATCTCATAAGCGCGGCAGTGGTCCAGAAGGGTTCGTTTTCGATGGGTCATATTCTTCTTCTAAACACTCTTTACCATAAAGGTTCCTCTTCAATCAATATTTTTGGGGTGTGTGGCCGGTTCAAAGTCGGCTTCGTCCATCAGTTCAACCCACTTCAAATACTTAACATATGTAGTCCTGTCCAATGTGCCCGGTGTCAGATTCCCCGTGATAAGAATTTGACTGGAAATCGCGAACCCGAAATTCTGGGAAACGGAGTCACAAAGGAAAGATCCTTAGAGACAAGCATAAAAAGAACTTCGGTGATAATCAATCCAGTAACAGCGGTGTTTGCCAACATGGGTGCGATCCGAGCTAGAAGTCACCAGGAAGCCCGGGGCCCTGATTGCCAATGACTGTTGAGTATGTATGTTATGAATCAAATCATAATCAGATATTCAGCGGGAGACTGACAAAGTTGTTTGCTTGAGTGGGAGGGGGCACGAGCCGAGACGTTGAAAATGTAGCAGAACTGGTTCAAGAGTCACATCTTTCTTCAGCTATCCGATGTGAGATTCGTGAATCCACTGATAGGGAGATATCATGACTGGAGTGTACTCAGTCAATTCTCTTGTGACCACTTAAAAATCTCTAGATGACTGAATCAGCTCCAATCTCCGAACCGGAGAATGCTAGCGAGGCGCTTTCGTCCTTACTCCGAGCAGTATATAGGTCGCCATCTTCGGCTGGATGATCTTGATCTACAGTACTGAAGGGCAGGAACAAGTCCGATACTTTAAAGCAATATTAAAGACAAAACACACGTTTTTCCAAATGGCAGCCGCACCCAAATCTGATTTGACTAGCGACTGGTTAGACGTAGGCGATATCAATCTGGAAGACGAATACAAAGCAAATTTGGCAGCTGTAGGCAGAGTCATTGCGGAAGGTTCTCGGGCAGATGAGAAGCACCTCAACTTGAGAAGGATCATGGACGGGGGCCTCACTAATTGCCTGGGAGATGAAGATGAGAAAGACTTGTATGAATTCATAAAACTTGTGAAGAATCTCGCAGGCGAGCGGACAAAAGAGAAGATGGAGCGATTCATTGGTAAGATTAAGGATTTAGCTGGGTGGTTTGAGGATGCGTTGAAGAAGGAACAAGCTGTACCCTCAGTGCAGTCTAAGGGGTTGGACTAGCATAGCACCATGAACTTTGCAGAATTGATGGGACTTTAGGCGGTGACAGAAGCCTAAATTTCTACTCCTGTGAAGAGTTATTTGTGCAGTCAATAACACCAAAAAGGGCTGCTTTTACGTCGCTCCTGTTCACCCAAAATCGTGGGACGTGTAATGCAAAGCATGACGATATCACACAGTAAATTGGAATGGCAATGCCAGGAGTAGGTCAGTACTTCACAAAACACCGAGTATTGGGATTTGAAAGAAATTGACTAGAGCAGATGCAGCATAAACATATTCCCAAGCTTCGCTGGAAGCTAGCCTACCCACACATTGCTCAATACATGGTATTTCGCCAAATGCCCCTTTCCCACAAGCGTCACTTTTCCCACCATCAACATTATTATTACTTCCACCTTCCCTGAATATCAACCACGGATGCGAAATTATAGAACTCAGGACTTTACTACAAGGCGAAAATGGCCATGAAGAGACCTGCAAGACCACCGACAGAAGCCATGATAGGAGCGTTGTTTGGAGCGGCAGCCTTGGAGCTCGAAGCAGCTGCAGAACCGGCCGCGGTGTTAGTGCCAGAAGTCGAAGAACCGGTCCCTGCGCGATCAAACAGATTAGGAATACCGATTTCAAACTCAAATATTGTACACCCTTACCAGATGACTTAGAAGCGCCCGTACCAGTGGCAGAGCTTGCACCCGACGCGGCAGAACCAGTTCCAGTGGCAGCCGCAGGGTTAGAAGCGACAGTGCCAGTTGCCCCTGAGGCGGCGCCAACGGTTTGGGATGTTGGGAAGTGGGACGAGATGCAAGCCGAAACGCAGCTGGCGTACTTGTCAGAGTCGGAGGTAGAACCGTCCCCTTGCGGGCATTTTGCAGCACATTCGTTGGTCTGATTGGCTTGGGCAGAGTTTGGGTGTGCAGTGCCCACGCAGGCAGCTTGACAATTTACATCACCAGGCTGGCATGCTGCGAGGCAGGTCGCCTGGGGAGTAAGAGAAGCGCTGGTAGTAGTGGCAACCGAGGAGGTAGAGGAATCTTGTCGTGGCGCGACGTTCGCAGACGCGACGGCGATCAGGGTGCTGAGGAGAATGGTTGCGACCTTCATTTTGAGCTGTCGAGAGTGTATATTGTACGAAATAGATAGATTAGAAGATGGATGAACGTAAACTTGAACGAGTGTGAAGAATTGGAACGACTGTGAGGTTTGCAAATGAGGAGAAGAGGAAAGAGTCGTGAAAGACCTGTGAAATACAAGGTGGAGGTGGTCTGACTAAAAGAAATAAGTTTAATTAATGCATCGGGGCTCGTGCCTCGCTTTGAGGCTTGGACTGTCCTCTCTGGGTGGGAAATAAGTTGCCGATTTTTGTTAGCGAATGCACCAAAATTAAGGCAACTTTTTACCGACCCTGAGAGACTATCCTTCGTACGCTACCCAGGATACCCCGTACTTTGCTAAGCTTTTCTCAGTCGTAGCTGGAGATCGCCCCTAATTTTAGACGCACCCCGCAATGATGAACGTGTTTTTTTGTCACGCTTCAATGCAGATTGAAAGTAGAATTAGGCGAGGTAAAGGTCAAAACGGGCGCGGTCTCGGATATTCATGGACTTGCGTAGGTGTTGCTTGGAGTAGTATCTGTACAACACTATGCCGTCCAGTATGATTGTGATGTATTCCAGGACAATTTCGATGAGGCAGCAAACCAAGGACCGATTCTTTATACTCGCGCCCAAGCGCCACCTAGAAAGTGAGGTTCTATGAAATGCACTTACGTAGTGTATCCTGATTGGGGGAGTCACTGCGTTGTTCTAGGTAGCAGCATCTATAGGAACAAGGATACCTCGGGTTGCTGACTAATCTTTATTCGGCATAGCGCAAGAATGTCTACCAACCCACTGTTCACTCTAACGCTTTTTTTAAAAAAAACCTGGCTTCGCGCCTAGCGGAAAACAAATACAGTCTATCAAAAAGCTGAATAGCAAAGGCAATTCAACGTTTTCCGTGGTGCGAGGATTCGTCGCTAGCAGTGCAAATTCCACTCCCACTCCCCTGGGTCGTTGTCTGCTGACTCGCCATGCTCCTACCCCCCTCATATGAGCTATCACCGATTGAGAAAGAATAAATATTCCCGGTACGCTCAGTTTGCCGAGTCTCCACACGCGATGGCGAAATGAAGGAAGGGAGTGACATCTCTTCGAAGCTGTTCACGAAGGAGGGGAATTGAAGCTTTGTGAAGGTTTTTATGCTGGGGAGGCAGGCGCAGATGATGCCTCCGTAGAGTTCGATTAAGCTGTTCTTTTGTGGTTAGTATCTGGGCCGGGAGTGATAATGCAGGAACGAGAAAAGGGGTTGGGAAGGAGAACGTACCACCAGATCACGTTTACTACAAGATCCCAGCTGGCGTCCACGTAGTCTTGGGAGTTGGCTTGGAGAATAATCACCAATCGGACGATGCTGACGGCGCAAACACTGTAAAGATTTAGCATACCGAACTCTTAAATACTTTCGGGTTAGAGAAGGTCGTACAAGGAACCAGTCATGAAGAAGATGGTTATCCCTAGCTTTTGGAACCGCTCGAGTTTAAGCGGCTTCAGCAACCAGATAGGAAGCAGCAAGAGTGTGAGATCCATGAGGACGTTCAGTGCAGCCCCGACCTCGAAATCGATGGTGAAGTTACCGCATGTCCCTGGTATCTGAAAGTTCCAGAATTTGGCGATGGGACGGCATAACAGGGCAAAAGAGAACGCCTGAGTGAGGGCGTTTATCAAGGTGATACCCACTACTAAATAAATCGATACTCGGAATCGCCGGCTCGATGGAAAACGAAGATAGAAGAGTGAGATGGATGCCTTGACGAACAACGTGCCGAAGTTGAAGGATATATGTCCATATGTTGACCCTACCTAGAAAATAAGTTATTGGAATTGAGCATCACTATTCATGTTTTGAGGAAGCTTTGAAGATGCCTACTTTAAAGAAGTGGATAAACGCTGCAAGTGAAAGATCCCAGATATGGATGCCCAGGCCATTTTTGGTCTCTGGGGAAATATTTAGCTAGATACCAGCTTGGGGATAGCAATATACTCACGATAAATCCATACAGCGGAGTTCGCAAGGGCGGTAACCTTTTCAGTGGATACCCGTTCTTAGTAAAAAGGGGCTGGTGGCCGGTCACAGAATATTGCTCACCATCGCCAAAATAATAGCGTCTAAGCCTTAGTGAGCCCCGATTAGAAAACAACCCACGGAAAAAGAAGAGACATACAATCATCAAGGTGCAGATTACCCACCAAAAAGCGCTGGGTATATAGTCGCAACAGGAGAAACGGAAGCGCAGCAACAGGGCAAACAATCGCACAAATGACAACCCGATGCCCGATTGATTCGGGATTCGCGAAGTTGGGGGTGACCCCGGCAGGCGCGGGATACGCGGCGACGATGTTGCTGGTTGAGTTTACGGTTGAATTCATGGTGGAGGTGGATGTCAAGTGGGATTTAGCGACCGGGTCCTTCGTTTAGGGGAACTAACAAGAGGGGCGGACAATTGATTGTCAGGACCCTTTGAATAGATTGGCAATGTGCGACGAGGTTGTCACGAGGTTGATTTTCTTGTGTGTTTGAAGTTTGAAAATTGCTGTAACTTGCAGATTGAATTAACAAGCAATTTGACGATATTACGGGCAGTGCCTATATACGTGAGCATGGGGAAAGCCCGCTCCGGGAAACCTTCCAAGAAGGTTCTGCACGGATCTCTAATGTCTAAATGTCTAGGGCAGCTTTCTCTCGGCGGTGGGAAAGCCTTTGCTACACGCTGACACCGTGCCCGCCAACAGGGCGTCTTTCCGTAAGACAAAGAAATGATACAGAAGACTCGCTTCCAGGGTTCGTTCCCCCTTTGGAGTCGAGTTGAAAGTCCCGCGCTCAGAGCCGGTCGGAACGATCCCGTCCGGCTTCTGCTTGAGAGCTTGAGAAGTTTGGGATCGAGATTGTGCTATCAGAGCCTTCACGTCTACCGCCGAAACAGTCATCGATGTAATTGAGATCGTCAATGCGTTCGGGAACACCTTATTTCTTATTTCCCGTTTACCGACTCGATCCCTGCCCGCCATGTTCCATACCATTCATTACCTATGGAGGCACGTAACGCTGAATTAGTGTATTGATCAAGAGGTGCTAGAAAAGGGTATTGAATTATGTCGATCTAAAGTAAAGAAAGAAGGAAAGCGAGTGATATTTATATATAGAGTAACAAAGCTAAGACTGAATTAGGAAGCTATATCACCAGGTGTATGAATCTAGATAAGCTGACAAATCAGATGCCTCAACAGTTCTTACCATTCACGCTGCTGAAAACTCCCAAGCCTCGACATTCGGGACGTCTCTTTGCACGGTAGGCTGGCAGTACGGCAAGCCCCCGACCCCTTTTTCAGCACGGGATTTTCCATAAGGATTTTCCTGGGAATTTCCCGTCTAGTTCGGCCGGATATTGAAACCGAGAAGATTCATCGTGTGGGCGCTGTTTAACGGCTGTCTCCTTCGGCATCTACCTCGAAGCCGATTAGCCGCCGAAAGCCCGCGGAGCGCCTGGGGAGCAGCCAAGAGCCACAAAACCCCGGTTTCCTGCCATTGGTAGAGGGAAGCTCTGTAATCCAATAGGAGATGTGCCCGGGGGCTCTGTGTTGTTGACAGGTGAGAGATTCTTGTGGCATGTCCCGTTCTCTTGGCTTACAATCGACTCTAGATCAAGAATATCATAGCTACAACGCAGGCCTTGGCTAAGATGGAGAAGAGCGGAGTGTTTCTCTCACATTCGGAGGGCGTTACCGCGAGCAAGGAGTTCATTCTAAGTTCAACGGCGGGGTTGACGTGGAGCACTTATACCTTTAGTCTCAGTCATGCGGGAATAGGATTATAGTGTGAGGAGATTAATTTGTCAGGACTTGTTAATATGGGATCTTGTTTTGATATTGTTTTGTATATACTTTGGTTATATAGTCTCGAATACAATTCTATAATTTTTGAGTATATGATTGTACATGAGATAGAAAGCCCAACAACTGCACGCTTAACAAGAGGGGACGAAATGACCTGAATCGCTTCATTCAGTTCGGGTCTCACAAATATGTCGGCCACAAACGTGTCACTGGTGCAGCTTCGAGCGCGACTCTCGAGCACACCGAGAAGAAAATTTGAAAAACTAGCGATAGTCTTGAGGGGAGAACAGCAGGCTGAATAATCCATTCTAGAATAACTCATGCACTTGGGTAACAAGACAAGGGACTTAAGTTCACGGAATTACTGGCCCTAACGACGTTTGATATATGCAGAGCGCACCCAATCTCATGGAGATAGGTAGAAGCTCAAACTTGCCAAGCTCAAGAGCGACAGACCTGCAAATAGCAAGCACCTGATCTGACACCGTCCTCCCTCGATATCTCGAGACCCTCGGCAGGCGATTGCTGCAGGCAGTAGAGTCTCAATGCGCCTATTTCAGCTTACGCTAAGTGGAAGTCAGACCTCACTGGTCGCGATTCCACAGTAAGAAACGACGCTGCAGGAGGGCAGTAACGAACGTCCCGGTAGTTCGGAGAGGAATATGAATTGAGCTAAGAGTAGGCAGACGCCAGGCTAATTTCGGCTGCTGACTCAACCAGGCGAAACCTTACAATCAGATCTCCACACATAAACCCTCCATCCATTCCACTCTTCCATTATCTACTACCCACGAAGATTACCACTTTCAATCCTCCCTGATGGCTGCAGCGTTGACAATTGATCGCAAGCGCAAGGCACTGACTATCCTTGATCTCGACCCAGTGCGCGTTACCAGCCGCCAGCCTCTGCCACCACAACCGCACCGACTCGGCGCCCAGTTGCGGCCATACCGATGGGACGATCTGGTAAAGTTTCCGAATGTCGAGGTGATGTTCGCGAATATCAACGTTGAACCGATCCCAGCAGGCGTCCTGGATCAAGGCGGCCACGGCCACCGGCGCCCAGCTCCCGTTGTCGATATCTATAGCCTCCTAGGCAGGTTTCCTTCGCAGCTCAATCAACATCTCGCATAACAGGTTATACCGCAGCGGCTCTCTTGATACGGCCAGGGCATGCGAAGAGGTAGGCATAGGTGTGACGGTAGAACTTCCTTCTCGCCGAAGCTTCTTTGGCGGCGGGCCACACTTGTTGTCAACGGCCTCGACGTTCTCCTCGGAAGTATTGCTGAGGGAGTCGGTGTCGCGGCCCCGCTTTGTCGATGTCTTCTTCCAGAGGTGGATATAGCGGGGTGCGAGGAGGCGACACACCGGATTTCCCCACGGCTTGATCGCATCCTTCCACGGAACTTGGCACCTTTGCTCCAAAGTGTCAAACATCGCTCGTCCAATCTTCCTCTGTTGGTGCCGAGTAGCATATTTGTCTGACTCTGTCAAACTCAGGACTTCACCGCCATTTTTCCTATAACACGACCGTCACAATCCGGGAGGCCAGCCACCACTGCGATGGTATGCTCCAAGGTGCGCTACTGCGCCGAGTCTTGTCCCCAAAATGCGTCCCATGGGCTTAGGTCAGAATTTCGCGGGTCCTCCACCCATGCTCGCGCAGCAGACTCGTCGTTTGTAGGGAATGGCTTGAAATGAGGCGGCCAGGGCTGATTGTTCGTCATCTTCGGAATTGGGACAGAGGTAGGGGCCATCTCTCTAGCAGGCGTAGAATCGAGCGAGATCCTATGATACATCAGTACCAGGTCCAAGAGAGCAACCTAGGAATAACTCACTTGCCCGGGAGTGAAAAGGTAGGTATTTTCTCAAGGAAAGTCTGGGAATGATATATAACAGGGCTTTATGGTCCGCTAGATTACCTTGCACGTCCAGCGACTGTGAGCAATTAGCACGTTACTTGCCGACCTCGAGAGTAGAGGGGAGCACGAACGTATTCAGCCTGTCAATTATCCCAAAAGATTGGCACCACAAGTCTTCAGTTGGCCGTCTGGTAGTTGTTCGTTTAGCTAAATGGAGGGTGGATTCATGAAGGCAGATCGGAGGGTAATTTACTCTATTCACTCTACGCTTCGCTCACTCTCTGGTTCGTGCATCTTCACGCTCCTCAAACTTCGCTCTCAGCCTCACTCTCTCCCCCTCTCCCACGAAGCGTTTCTTCTTGTTCGTAGCATCGTTGTCCTATCTCGAGTGAGAGGCGATTTGTTTGTTGTAGCAGGTGTCGACACTCCCCTACGGCAACACCAAAGCGCTTCACAGAGCCCCTCCCTAGCCCCTCCCTGCCTCTCTTATCTGCCTTCAACTTCCCCCCAGCAACACAAGCTCGACGAGGCCTTGTTGTACTTGTTGATGCGCTTGCTACCCTGCACCTAGCGTCGACTGTACAATACTCATCTTTGAGAGTCGCCTTCGCGCTTGGCATATTCTCCTCTGCAAAGGTCACTTATACCACAACTGTGAGAGTATGTACATTCCTGTTGGAGAGAGGCATCTGCTTACACTCACCTTAGTAGAGGATCCTGTGTCTCGCGCCGATTCGAGGAACGAGCAGCGTGTGGTCTCGATGCGTCAGCACAGCCGATGATTTCTCTACTTGCACGAGGCTAACAAAACAACCAACTGAACACCGTGACTGCCAGCGAAAGCGCTGCCTCGCTGACCTCATCGTACGTATTGAGTATCGACCAGCGACCTACGGTATACACGATACAGCAGTGGATGAGCTCACTACGTCCGTGAACATGCTCCTTGCGGATAAATTCGAAGGGCTGAAGTCGACGGAGATCCGCTGTTACCACACCTCGTACTCCCGCCTCCAAAATCTCATCAATAACGTCTTTCAAGGGTTCTGTGACGACCGTCAGGGCTACGAGCTGGGGTAGGTCACAGCGTCAGTGCCCAGATTATACTTGCAGATTCACAACGATGTGACCTTACACAATGCAATCGGAGTTACAATCGCTCACCCTTCAGCATCTACAACATCCGCCTTGACCTTGTACCTCTGCGAACCGGGTTCAATCTTTGCGCATTCCATCAATGCTCCGGCTTCCCGCCTTCGATCTGCGGCCGCGACCCCTCTTGATGATACAGCTTCCTTGCCATCGACACAACATGAGGACAGTCCATTGGCTCAACACTCTCCGCGTTCAGGGCCCACCGGTGCGGCAGTGGTTCACCGAAAATCAAGGACTGGAATGTCAAACTTACCGGCAAAACAACCTCAACCGTCTCCCCAGCCAGCAACAGCAACAGCGCGCTTGCCAACTCGGTCATCTGCAAAGTCGGCGCTCACTGTCTCGCCCAGGTCCTCCAGCAACGAGCCGGTTTGCCGATCACGCCGGATACGGAAGAATACGCAAGAGATCCGTGCTGGTGGCACCGAGGATGAGGATAAGGAGTCTGAGGATACTAATGTTGAAAGTGCCGAATCTGATGCCGGATCAGAGTATGGCTCTGATAAAGAAACTAACTCTGCCTCCAACCATGATGACTTCTCCAAGGATTGTGTACCTATGTATCGATCAGCAAAGTCTCATTCCACGATCATCTCACAATCCATATGGAGAAGACTGATCTCAGCAGATCGATTGCCTATGTAAGCATCCGCTGCGCCGCAATCGCGAAGTGGAAGTACGTCCTAGATTGTGTAACAAAACGTACGCGAGCCCAGCAATCAGGACATCACTTTTTAAAGCCACCAACTCGGCCGTCACAGATTCCAAAGGATCCAGATAGGTGGCTTGCTGTGCCATTAATTGGCAAGTCCACGTGGAACAAGGTAGCAAATGAGACTCCCGCATAACCGTCGCAGTGATGCTTATATTTAGTAAACGCTTAAGTCCTATTACTGAAATCTCACGAGATCTCATGATGACCTTAAGAATGTATGAACTGGTACACTGGATAGAAGAACAAATATTTTAGAAGAGGCTACGATTGACAAATATGAAAATACCATAATAGTCAATGGCTTTTAGAAGGAATCGTTTTGTAGATCCTGTGCATATTTGGTACCATCGGTCAATCCTTTTTCGTTCTTGTAATGGGAATACCAGATCTGAGGATGGTTCCCAAAAGTATTAAAAGATATATCACGGTATAATTTATCGGGAAGTCCGATTTACAAGATCTTCTTGAAATCTTCCGCCGTTCGAGGATCCTTGCCTCCACGATTCTCCCACGTGTGGCACGGTAATGAGTAAATTAAATCCGTGTGCGATCGACAAAATATCTTCCCGTCCGCATCGAACGTCATTGGACACGCCCCGGAAGTTTTGGTTGCTACCTGCTTTTTCGGTAACTTGCTCCTACCTTACATCACACACCGCCGATAACCCGCCGCATTTGCCTGTATTGATGCAGGTGCAACATATAAATCGACCCAAAGATGTCCCGCACCGATAGGATGAGTGCGGTCGACGGCCTGCACCTACCCTCACTGGAAGTTGGCTGTTGGGAAGGAATAATAATAATGCGCGACGCTTGAGCATTTTTAATTTGGGATTTAGAATTAACAACGGACTGGTCGGGAAATAATCCTTCAGCATCTTCTTCGCCTAGTTATGTTGGGTTCTAAAGAGCTTCCAGTGTTTTCAACATATATACTAGCTAGCAAGCGATACCCAAATATAGGATGAGTCGTACTAGACTCAACTACACCAAAATTTGGTGCCACCAACTTGCTTCAAGCACACAAGTATATGATATCGGTGCACACTTTCTTTTTCGTCGAGTTGAGTGTCGGCTCTGATTGGCCAACTCGGTGGCTACTGGCCACCCACCACCGATCTGCTAAGTCTCCACGACGGCTCTGCCGTGCTGCGCCGCGCCCAGTGCGCACATACTGGGGTGATACGGCAGATCGAAACCGTATCAGATCTATTGCGTTTCGGATCTTCCAAGAGAACAAATTCATTTAAGAAATTGTCGCTTTGACAATTCGAAATGCACAGACGTTCAGTGCGTACGAGAGAAGCGGGGTAAAAGTTTTCGAACTACCGAGTATGTTCATGAATTATAATTTTCTGGCGTTTTTTTCTACTTGGGGGCTAATCGCCAAGAGTGGTGCACTGTTTTCCAATGCTTGTAACTAGTCGCCTTAGCAGCCGATGACGAAGTGTTGGCCCCTGAGACGGGTGCACTGCTAGTACCTGCGTGGGGGGCGCTTCAAAGCTTCGACCTGGCTAACTTGGATAAAGTCATTTAGCATCCTGGTGGATGGATTTATTCCTTGCACCGAGGCAACTTCGATCTGCATACCTTTCCCGTTGCCAACCACTATAATTCTCCCCGGATTCTGTTATGGACCTGGGGGAGCACGGGGCGTAGTCGTCCCAGCGTTGTATTCTACCTGCAAAGCACTTCTTCAGGTTAATTCCCACTTGCCATTTCTTCACTCCCTCACCACAACACGGGACGCTTCCGTATCATTATTAATCCTCTGCTTTTTAGATCAACAGCTGTTCGTGCGGCTTGATCCTTTGGTCTAAATGTTCGGCATGCCAACTGGTAGCCCACTACCTTGTCACCCCTTGTCTTTTCTCTAGGCCATACGTATATAGGCCTTTGGAGTTCCACTTAATCTCAATCCCTCCCGTCCCTTACGTTGCTAGCCAGCCGAAATACCAAAACTGCCTCACAGCTTCGCCGCAGGCGGCCTCATCACTATCTTGGAGTATGACAATTGGGAAACCTCGTGTTCGTTTGTGAAACCCGAAGGCTTCTTGTTCATAAACTGCTTTGAGGCAGCCGACAACTGGAGGAAGCAAGACATCAGTTGGCAATCATGGTGTTGTCAGAACCAGCCCCGTCGCCTGGCCAGCTCAGTGCGATGGTCATCACGGAAAGAGTTGGCTCCTGCGTCTCACTGGTCGGAATCTTCTTCGTTATTACCACGTTCATGTTCTCATCACATTTCAACAAGCCGATAAATCGACTCATCTTCTTCGCCAGCTTTGGAAATATTGGTTCCAATATTGCTAGTCTGATATCCGAAGCTGGCCCGACCTCAGCATTGTCTGGAACAGGAACCCATGCCACACCTCTCTGTCAATTCCAGGCGTTCTTAGTGCAGATGTTTCTGGGAGTCGACTGCTACTGGGCATTCTGCATGGCTATCAACGTATATCTGGTGTTTTTCCGTGGGTACAATACCGACCAGCTGCGGCATTTGGACATATGGTACCTCCTCGCGTGCTACGGACTCTCTTTTATTCCGGCTTTGACATTCTTGTTTATTTCCAACGAAAAACAGGGACACGTCTATGGCCCAGCAATTATCTGGTGTTGGATAACTCCAAGATGGGATTGGATGAGACTAGTCTTTCTCTATGGGATTGTATGGTGAGAGGCCTCCACCAAATTCCCATTCAACAGTGTTAACATGAGCTAGGATTGCGACCCTATTCGCTTTTATCGTCTACATGATGGCAGGCAAAGTTATCTGGTCCAAACGACGTCACCTAGACGGCTTCTTGAACCCACTGAACGAGAACCCGTTTACCAGTACAGTGACAACAGAAATCGAGATAACGCACGAGGAACGCTTCATCACTAAAGATGCTGGAAGTCAAAAAACTTCTGATATGTCGACCGAGGCAGAGGGCTTCGATCCCTACACTGTCGATGTTCAAGTTGCAGCCCAACCTCGTCAGCATCACGCTGTGCCAGCCGCCCTCCGCCTTAGAACTCTTACTCGCGACGCTGCCGAGTCCGAGACGAATGCCGATGCTTGGCTTTACGCACGCGTAGCGTTTCTGTTCTTTCTTGCACTCCTTATAACATGGGTGCCGACGAGCGTGAACCGTGTGTACGCCCTGGTACATCCAGACAGGGTCAATTTTCCTCTCAACTATATCTCATCACTTGTCTTTCCTCTCCAGGGGTTCTGGAATGCCGTCGTCTATATCATCACTTCACAAACAGCATGTCGGCGGCTGTGGCGTGAACTCATATCGAGAGATGCCAGGAAGGGGACGAACCTGACTGGTGGAAAAGATGACAGGCATTTATATCCGACCACAGGGAAGCAGAGACTGAGGAGTATTTCAAGCTTGAATGGATGAAAGTGGAGTTTCTATATGCGAAGATACTTGTATTCCTTTTGGTCAGTTACAATTAGCGAGTTATTTCTTTTGGAGATACCATGAGGCGAGGAGGATAAGGAGTTGGCACTGCTGCGCCGCTTTGTTTTCAGGGGCTTAAGCGAAATTCGCCGCGTGGGAGGGAACCGGGAAACCGAATTTTTCGAAGTCTCTTGTGACTGTTTTCGAAGATATGTGAGGAGTGTAATAGCCCTATGAATAAACAAATGCACAATCGAAGTTGAAGGAAAGGAACACTCGTGATAAAGAGAAGGATGCCGAATTGCAGTCGAGAAGGATTCAAGCCTACAGGGATCTTTCATGCCTGGGCGAATCGGAAGAATGATTCGCGGCAGCCATCCCGCTCAGCAGCCTGAGATTTACAGGGCTGTGCCCACAATTGCCCCCGTATTTGTGCTTACGAATGAGCTGATACTGCACTGCCGTTGCGCGCAAGGCGTGGGCGTGCGGGGAGTACCTTGGGATCTAGGCAGCCCTCTTCGCGACCTCACTTCCTCAACTCTTTCTTGAAACCATCACCAATTGATGTTTTATCTACGAGGTTAATCGCATTGGAACTGAACCACGGACCAATCTCGCTGGTCTTGACCTGAACTTGCCCGGGTTCTCGGATCTAGCTGAGACGAACTTCCGCTAAAGATACTGTCATATGGTGCGTTCGGTATCACTGCAGGTGAGCTCCACTATTTTCCAACCTCTCACATACTCTTCTGAATCTTAATTTAGATCGATTTCACAACCAAACTTTGCAGGCTCTCGAACGTTATTGCTCCATCTATTTGCGAACGTTCCACCGAGTCTCCCAAATTTCTATACTCGCAGCGATACGCATTATGGCGACCGACATCCTCAGCACTCCAATATTCAGGCAAGCAGAAGAGGAAATTGGACCAGAAGCATTAATCGACGAACTACTTGGCCAGGGACTCGGTTACGATGAATGGAAGAAGGAGCTCAAGGCTCGAGGGGACTATACATGGAGCGAGAGTTTGAAGAACACAATCATCAGGAGGGAGTTTGGTTTCTTCAAAGAAGAGATCTTGCACCTGAAGTCTGAACCCAATAAGTCCAAAGGGCTCCAGTCAAAGACGAATTCTCTTGAGAGTATACTCAAGCGACTTCAAGGGTTGGAATGGGGCAATGGGATGCCTAACGAGATGGAGAAGAGGCGGGCAAATGGAAGGCTTCTGGGAAAGGATGCAAAGTTAGTTCTCATTTGAACATCTCCTTAGGTCGAGATCTGTAAAGCAGGAAACTGACAAGGCGCCATCAAGAGCTCGTTGCCTTCAATACCATGTCGCACGCTGGAAAAACGATGATTCTTCGGCAGGAACGAAGTCCAAAAAACCCTCCTGCGCCCGTGATACGGAACCACACGATCAAAAGAATGCGCTTGGGAATGCCACCACCGTCACGTCGCCACACACAGAATCCCTATCGGCAAGCTTCTCAGACTCTAGTCGCCCAAAACCTTCCGAGAGCATACCGCCGCGACATCCAAGCCCCAAACTAACAGCCTTGTTCGGGCCAACTGCCAAAGTCCCGAGCTGTGATCCGACACTTTGCGGCTACACTGAGATACCCTGGGTGCCACTCTCCTGTGACCAGGATATCGATTTTGATGACGACGAAGACGTTGAAGCCGACGAAATTTGTCGATTTGTTGATCAAAATTCTGGTAATTTCGAGTCACCCCCTCCCTAATTTTCGGAAGACTAACCTCTTCTCAGCCTTAACGAGTTCAACTGCTTCTCAAGACGTTTCCTTTGAACTGCCACGTGGAGACGGAATCAACGATTCATATGGAATCTATGTTTATCAGGCCAGCCAAAACCCGACTGTGCAAATGAAACTACTGGAGGAGATCATGAACTCTTACAACGCACCACCCCAAAATGAAAGTGCTATGCTCTCAGATTCCGATTGGTTGACTAGCCTGGATCAAGGTAGGTTGCAAAAAGGTGTATGGCAATTGATGGCAGTACTCATTATTTTAAGCAGAAATGGTGTCGGTTCCCGAGATGTCTTCATTCGTACACCAGTGCTCTACAGCTGCATCCTCATTTTCGGATGATCTCGGAATATCACCGCAAGATTTGATGCTCAACAATGCCGGGAATTCGAGCAAGGAAATTTATCGCGACGCTGAAGCCCGTCAAGATGGAAGTGGCTTCCTACCAATGAAGCCTCAGGAACAGGATTGGGCAGCGAACATCTCCATGTCTCATGACCAATCTAGCTCTGACACACAACTCCTAGTCCCGCCAGAAAGCACTCGAAGGCCCTCTCACATCAACCACCAGACCAGCCAAAGATGTACCAGTAGAGTTGCCCGAACGGATTTTGTGGATACCCAAGCAGAACTACGCAAGAAGAGGGACGAGCTGGCAGCTGCTGAAGCCATAGTGTCAACTCTGAGAAACGAAGTCAAAACACTGGAGGCGTCCACCAAAGCTTTCGAAGAGATCCGACTCGAGAACACGCCGCATACGAATAAGCATAAGTGGTCCGAGGAAGAAACCACTCATCGAGCAAAGAGAGTGAAGGAAAATATGACAGTCCGAGGCGGGTCTGATCTCGGCAATGAAAAAATAGTCTACCCAATCAAGAAACACCATTCCATCTCGAAAGAGTCGTGGTCACCGAAGACAAGGGAAGACGCCAGTCAAATGATGGATTTCATGAGTCCAGGCAGCACCATGGGAAATGATACAGATACTGAGCACTCTTTCCCAAAGTTCTTCGATACATCATCGCCCTCCAATACGCTTTATAGTGGTAGTGGCAATACTTTCAAGTTCGAATCGCTACAGTCGAATCTGCTGAACGAAGAAAGCAAGCGGCAGGCGGTTCTTGTAGGATCCTGAATAAATCCAATTGGACCCGGACCCAGAGGCCTGGAACCAACTATTGAACATTGACCGATCACGGTCAATCCCCACTTCACGAATTTGGGAGAAAATTCGCAGGGGATTCCCGGTGCTATTCGTTCGTGAATGCGGGGCACTCCTGGAAATTTATCCCATTCATTTGGATATTTACCGGACCGCGCCACAGAGCAAACCCAGCAGGTTCCACGACAACGGAAGCGAGATATCACGCCACCACGGCAGACTTGTACTAGAATACTAGACGCCATCTGCGTGACCGTTTACAAAGCTGGTGAAAACTCTTTCCGATGGAGCGAAATCAAGCAACGATTTGAAGTTGTTCTCGGCCGCTTTCATGGATATTGACAGCTGTACTATGAACTGTGAAAGGTGGGAAGCTTTTGAAGAAGCCAGGAAGCGTGTGAGGGTACTCCTAGCAAGACGTTTGTGAAAACTATCCCGCAACTAGAGGTGATACAGTAGATATTTACGCAGGGTAGAACTGTCTTTTCTACGCAAATGTTGGAGCTGACAGTCTTCTTGGATATGTTCGCCAAGTATTTGCATACGTATATGGCCAAGAACGGCGAAGAGGAGGACGAGGAGGGGGATGAGGAGACAGAATAAGATCGAAGGGGTTCCGAACATCATAGCTAGGCAAGAGGCGATTGCGCGATGCACGTGGCAGTGACCTCGAAAAACACAAGCTAGAATTTAAGAAAGTAGAACATTGCTCATATCCTGCATCCAAAAAGTATCAATGTAAATCTTGTGCACATGCCCAGCGACGTCGAGTGAGTGTTTGGAATGCATGTACCTTCCTGGCTACCATCATTGATGAAACTAGTTGTCCCAAAATCTCTTGTTTCTAGAAAATATGTGCCTTGTCTCGGTGTTTCTACCATCATCTCTCACTTGCAGAACTACAAACAAGCTATTCTCGCATTTCCACAGAAGCGACGAGCTGCAAGTGGCAACATCTCGTTGTCATTGTGCGCCAAAAACAAAAGACTATATGCTAACCAGCCCTCAAGAATGATCTTGAGCACAACTATCACATTTTTGTCACTGAGAAATCTATCAACATCCCCTTGTGCCACGCATCACCATTCAAATTATCACAGCCAAACCCCACCAAGCACCAACTCCTGGGAACTAGACCCAAGATGCCATTCCAAGGAAACGAAGAAGCCCAAGAACTCAGTGAATTAGCACTAAAAGCCCTCTACGACGCCGTCGTCCAACTCGAAGTATCACTCGATCCTAGAACCGCCAAACAACGCAACTTCGGAGGTTTAAGAGATACCCTCCATGATTTTGGCGCGTACCTAGGCAAGTTGGCAACTGAATTCTCAGCCGGCGCGCCGAAATTTGGAATGGATTGTACTGTGGCGAATACGCCGAAGCTGAGGTTGATACATCATGTCTTTAAACAAGCTGGGAAGCTGGATACGGAGGAAATGTATGAATTTGCGGAGTTTTTGAGATTGTTTGGGGAAGTTTTTGAGCGGAGGATGAGGGAACAGGTGGACTAGAGGAGGAAAGTGGGGGAGAGGGGGGGAGAGGGAGACGCGTAAGTTACGGGGGTATAGAGGATAGTGGGGGAATGATTTGGGAGGCTCATGTGGTAGATGAAAGTATTGTTTTGACACGACGGAAAATGGGAATGAACATCAATTAATCAATGAAACGCATACTTATTTAATTCTGATGCCCTATACTATATGAAAATAATAAGAATGCCCCAACATTTTAACAACGATGGCATGGTACGCTCGCAATCGGACTTCGTGAGGGCCTGCTTCTATCTTTCACTTGTCATTGAGCGGAAAGGCTCAGCAAAGGCTAGCATGACCTGGAAAGCTTTCGAGACCTCAGAACACTTTCTGGGAATGTCTTTGATGTTCCAGTCATAATGTGAGACACATCTCCGCAGCTTTCGCATCTCTCCATTATAGTATAAAGTCCCACCCTTGTTGTCCCCAAGGGAAAACACAGCGCCATCCTACAACAACAATCATCCATCAGCACACTTGAGCACACGACAGCCATTATGGATTTCACTCCAACTAACCCAGCCGATCTGGAGATCCACACGGCAATTTTCGCTACGGCACGCGCCGCTTTTGACGAGCGAGCCGCAAAATACCAGCGAGGCATAGAAGCAATCAAACAAGAAGCCGCCTCGAAACAAGATACAGATGCTGGCGTAAATCTATACCTTCTCGGAATAGCCATGAAAAAGACGCCGTTCGACGAAAGTCAAGCTTCCGGTATAGCTGCCAATTACACGTCGCCGAAGGAGCCTCAGCATGGGCAGCGGGGAAGTGCCTTGTCTAGCGACAGTGGACCCAGCCAGGAACTCATTGAGATGGCGTCCCAAGACGCCATTGATATGGAAATCGTTGCTCCAATACAATTTGAATTCACAGAGAAACTCTATGAACTTGCCGGTCAGTTGTCCATGAGGCAGATGATGACGCTGTCGCAATTTCTATACAAGTTGACTACCAAACTACTTGGTGAATTCGAGAGGATTGGATGCGACAGTGTGGGGGATTTCGAAATGACTCCGTACCGTAGGGAGGGAGGGCTTGCTTATCAGAATTCCCAAACCAGTGAGGAGGAAACGAACGAAGAGGAGGAGGACACGACCAACGATGAGGACACGAACGAAGATGAGGAGGAAACGAGCGGAGAGAACCCGGAAACTTGGGTATAAATTGGAGATAAAACAGAGAAGCATTTGTACTTGCTAAGCAGGCATTCAACAATCAATAAGTAGTCTTATCAGAGTCACTACTCTGAACAGAGCTTCTTCGATGACGGGAATTCTTCGAGTCTTGAAATGCCTGCTTCCGAGTTCCTTCCAGAAGTAGATCCATAATACCTCGCAATGCTTGCTTGTACCCCTAAGATAGAAACGTAAAGATCGAGTATGCGACACTTGTCATCTCTTATTATAGAAGCAGAATGTGCTTGCGTCGAGCCTTTAAGAAGATGTTGAAGGTTGTGCGCGAAGAAATTCCGCCGCACGCGCCTCCACTTTGGCCCCTGTTCGAGACGCTTGGCATTGTTTACACCTTCTCACACAGCAACCATCGCATAGAATTGACAACAAATCTTTGAAAACTCAGACGCCCTCGAATAAAACCCTTCCAGATATAATCCGCACATGGAAACAATCTCGAATATACCATTTACAATTACGAAATCTCCATGGACAAAATGGAGTCCGACAACCTGCGCACCGCGTCGCTCTACATAAACAACCAGCTTCTCTCCCGCGGCCTCCTACGAAATGGCCAAACCATCGACTTCGCGCGCCCAGATAAAGGCGAAGGGGGACTAGAGGCGACGATGGGGAGAGTAATGAGCGTTGTAAATGACCTTATATTACGGCGAGATGTATGTCCTCACGCGCTCTCTAATTTTCTCCCAAAATACTAAACCTTGAACCAGCGCGATGCCAAACAACGCGAAACCCTCACCGAAACCATTCGCACTATACGCGCCGATTCTTTGCGCCAAACGACAGATCTCGAGAGGCTACAGACGAAATATGCGGAGGCGCAACGAAAAGTTGGGTTAGCGGAGGCGGCGGAGCGCGCGTTCAAACAGCAGATTCGGAGTGCGGAGCAGGCGGCTAGGGGGCTGAAGGAGGAGATGGGGAGGATGAGGGTGTTGGTCAATCAGACGAGGAGCCAGTGTGCCAATGAGGTTCGGAAGAGGGAGCGTATTATTGAGGGGATGAAGAAACATGTTGGTGAGGGAGGGCGAGCGAGAGGGACTGGGAAGGCGGTGGGCGTAGTCACGATTAATGTTACTGCTGGTGTGGGAGGAGAGATTTCTAAGGCTGGAGAAAGTGTTGCGACTGATGATGCGAATTACGATTTACGAATGGAGACGAATGAGTTTTTGACCGAGCTGGCAAGAGGGTTGAGTGAGGAGAACGAGAATATTGGGGGGCTGCTGAGGAGGACGGTTGAGACTTTGAGAACTTTGAGCGGGTGCGAGAAGGATCACGAGGGTGGCATGGTTGTGCAGATGGAAGCCGGATATGAGAATATCGCAGCAGAGATGGATTTCGTGATCGATCATCTACGGACATTGTTGACGAATCCATCCTTTGTGCCATTGGAGGAGGTAGAGATCAGAGAAGAAGAAATCATCAGGTTGAGAGAAGGATGGGAAAAGATGGAATCGAGATGGCGAGAAGCCGTTCAAATGATGGATGGATGGCGCAAACGAATGGCAAGAAGCGGGCAGACCGTCAACCTGGAAGAGTTGAAAATGGGTCTCAAATTGAGTCCATTGAAGCCCAAAGAGGAAGAAAATGCCCATGGATTCCAATTGTCAACGCTTATGGAAGAAGGGGAAGGAGACACACAAGCCGATATAGACGCAATGGACGATTCAGGCCTTCCAACACCAGAAGAGCCAGACTTCGACGAGCTGTCCGAGGACTCAGACTCTAGCCTATTCGAAGACGAGCCCGTGGACGAAATATCAGAAGAAGCCTCCGAAGAACAACAACAAGACACAACAATCGCAACAGCATCCTCACTCTCCCCCGGCCCTCCTCCCCAGCTATCACCTCTCCGCGAAACAAACGGCAACCGACGCCAACCCTCCCCCCAAAAAGAAGGCTTCACCACAATAGTCGAAGAAAACACCTTCGACCTCCTCCAAATGGACTCTTCCTCCCACAAACCCCCAAACCCAAACCCAAAATCAAAATCAACTCCAACTCCCCAACAACAACCACACCTCACCTCCTCCACCTCCTCATCCACACCCCCTTCCTCAACCTCCCACCCAAAACCCTCTTACAAAAACATATCCCAACGTTCCCCACGCAAAACCTCAGCCCCAACACCCAAATCCCATTCTACACCGAAACTCACCCAAACCTCCTCAAGCAGACTACCGCGTCCCCGCGACGCATTACCGCAGCAAAGTCCACTGACGATGGCGAGTATAGCTGCCAAGCTTGCTGCGACGGAAAGGGAGGCTGATGCGGCGAGGGTGAGGGCTAAGATTAAGGCTGCGAAGATGAAGAGGGGCTCTACTGAGGAGGGAAAAGATATGCCTCCGCCAGCGATAGTAGATAAGGAGCCAGAATCGAGGAAGAGGAAGGCGGCGGCTAGTGGTCGTGCGCAGGGAGGTAGGGCGAGTAGGAGGAGGAGTACTTTGAGTCCGTGGGAGTTGGAGAGTTTGATTTTAGGTGGTGTTGGTGGTTCGCCTGCGAAAGAATAGTCGCCGTATATGTTTATGGAGGCTTGTAAGAATGCTTTTTGGAACGGCGTTTTGGGAGGGGAAAGGGGGTTTATGATGAGGTTATGAATTGTATAGATGCGTCTTGTTTTGTTTTAATACTATTGTTTAAGTTTTCTGTCTATCCTATTCTATCCTAACGTTCCAATACCTCTAACAGAAGAGGTCTATAACTTCGCCCTCCCCTTCTCTTTCGCCCTCTCTTTCTCTTTCATCAATTCTGCAGGTCCAGCAGGCACCCTCGGCGCATCACCCGCCAGCTTCAACCCCGTAACACGTTCCAATTCATCAACCGCCTCATACGCCCTCCCCAACCCTACTTTAATAGTGCCAAACCCGGCTTTCTTGCCAGCTTTTAAATTCTCGCCGATATCGTCCAGGAACAGGACTTCCTCTGGTTTTACACCATTTTCCCACCCTTTGCCACTCCCCTTAACGCTCGCATTCTCATTGGCGTATTTATTGATTTCTGAGAGTGCTAGAGAGTAAATTGCTGGGTCGGGCTTACGGAGACCGACGTGTGCGGAGGATATGAATATGTCGAAGATGGAGTGGACGTTGGGGGAAGAGGGGGATGGTTGGCTGTAGCGGTGGGAGGGGGGGAAGATGGAGGTGTTGGAGAGGGCTGCTAGGATGTATTTTTTGCTTTTCCTTAGGTTTTGGAGTGCTGGCCTGTTTTGGGTTTTTCTGTATCAGTTATCTTGTCTCAACTCTAGAAAGAAAAAAAATGAAGAAAAAGACCTCCGGTTCTGGAAGATGGAATTGAAGGTCAGGGGCAGGAGAGGGGCAAGAACACACCACATCCACGGATCCACCTCCCTACTCTCCCGCATCATCTCCCAATACAACCACTCTACATCCAACTGCGGCAGTGGCGGTACCGGCTCATTCGGTCGACGTTTCTTGAAGAATGTGGGCCAGAGAGAAGCGTTGTGGAGGTCGTTGTGGAAGGAGTGGAAGAAGTGGTGATCGAGGAGGATTTCGCCGCGCTCGAGACGCTGCCAGGTGCCGTTGGGCATGGTGGAGGAGATGGAGTGGTTTATCCAGCCGGGGGGAATGGAGAGGGAGAGTCTGGGGAGGGGCGTTAGTGGGGAGTTGGTTTTGGGGGAGGGGAGGGGAGGAAAGGGGAGGGGTGGAAATGAAATATGTTATGTTTGGAGGCTGGTTGGTGGAGGGATCGGGAGCTTACTCATATTCCAGGATTGCTTTGAATGGGGATACGACCTATGGGGTGTTAGGAAAGCCTAAGAGAACGAAGTAATGGAAATGCAGAGTGGGGATGAGCGAGTATATAGAAGAACAACGCGGGTTGGTAATGACGAATTGAAGCAGGAAGAAAGGGCAAGGATCTTTAAGAGGGGCACAACTGTGGCCGTCTGACTGTGAAAACATAGAAAGGCAGCTGACTTGATATACTAATGGCTTAGAATCATGACTGAGCTGAGCATGTGAGGTGAGCGAGAGAGATCAAAGGGTCATGCAGTACTTGTGGGAATAGTAATCCCCTCCTCATAAAATTAAACGTACAACAACGCATTCGAAAAGTAATCCAATTCCAATATCCAATGAAAATCTATGCAAAATAAAAGCACAAATCATAAGCAAAACAGAAATGTACTTCTTACACAAACTCCCCCAATATCAAATAGTCTACACCCATGTTCAGCCGATGTTCAGTTGTAGCGGGGTAGCATCACTCACAAAACTTTTGGCTGCTTCGATGGAGCCATAACTGCTTCTATACTATCCAAGACAAACTCAACTGGGTAATCTTCTTGCGACATGAGAGAATCTTTACAAAATGAAGGAGAAGAAAGTCCAAAAGTAATCATCTGGACCTCGGCCCCGGCTTGTTGTTCCCTGACTATTGCCTCAGGCACCAATCCCTCGTCCCCCTCCATCGAACTTTGCCCACCACGCTAACGAACCCACGCTAAGGATTTCCGCGCACTTTGGTATTTTCAAAAATTCAAGATCAATTTTTTGAACTTCCTTCAACCCACATCGACAACTTCATTCCAGTAGTGCGGCTAATCTTTCAAGATGGTAAGTTCCAATTACTACCTAACCTGAATTCTCTCCGCAGATGCTCCTCACGGAAATCTACGATGGGAGAATCCTCGCACGAGCAGAAATGCTTCAGTCCATGCAAGATGTTCGGACGTTGATCTGAAATGCCAATTGCTGACTCGAGGATGACAACAGCCTTTCACCAAGCTGGTCAAGAACTCGGCCTACTACAGGTGAGTATCCTGAATTCTGCAGACTCTGCGCACATTCTAACCATCATCTACAGCCGTTATCAAACCAAGTACAAGCGCCGTCGTTCTGGAAAGACCGATTACTACGCCCGCAAGCGCCTCATCACCCAAGCCAAGAACAAGTACAATGCGCCTAAATACCGCCTCGTTGTGCGATTCACCAACCGCGACATCGTTATGCAGATCGTGACCTCCGAGATCTCTGGCGACAAGGTCTTCTGCGCTGCCTACTCCCATGAGCTCAAGGCCTACGGTATTGAGCACGGTCTTACCAACTGGGCTGCCGCATACTGCACTGGTCTCCTGATCGCCCGTCGTGTTCTCAAGAAGCTCGGCATGGATGAGGACTTCACTGGTGTTGAGGAGCCTGAGGGAGAGTACACACTCACTGAGGCCTCTGAAGGCGACGAGTCTCGACGACCATTCAAGGCTTTCCTTGATGTCGGTCTCCACCGCACTTCCACTGGTGCCCGTATCTTCGGTGCCATGAAGGGTGCTTCTGATGGCGGTATCCTCGTCCCCCACTCCGAGAACCGTTTCCCAGGTTACGATATCGAGAGCAAGGAGCTCGACAGCGACACCCTCCGCAAATACATCTTCGGCGGCCACGTCGCAGAGTACATGGAGACCCTTGCCGACGACGATGAGGAGCGATACAAGTCGCAATTCCAGGGCTACATCGACGACGAGATAGAGGCTGATGGACTCGAGGAGCTGTACCAGGAGGCGCACAAGCAGATTCGTGAGGACCCCTTCAAGAAGGTCGACGAAGCTGGCGAGAAGAAGTCCAAGGATGAGTACAAGAAGGAGTCGCTCAAGTTCAAGGGCCGCAAGCTGTCCAAGGAGGAGAAGATGGAGAGAGTCAAGGCCAAGATTGCCGAGCTCAAGGAATAAGCTTTGGGTTGTGGGGTTTTGTGTTACGCATCTTGCATCTAGCTATTGGGCATGGGATATGGATTTCATGAGGAGTTCATTGATATTAGCAGAATAAAAATTCGAGGCTGATGATTCCCACGCAAAAGACAAGACTGATGCATATTCCGATCTCGCAAGAAATTTGTGACTTGTGTAAAAAGCGCGTCAGTGTACCCCGATTAAATGACAATGTCGGAGCTCTGGTGGAGAAGCACAAACTAATCGAGGTTAACGTTAGCCGGATCCCACATTATTTAGACCCATGCGTGCTGATTACTGGAGAGGGTAGCGCCGCAATCGCAATGGCAGTCGAGGTTCTGCGGTAAAAGGCGGGACTTGAGATTACTAATGCTACAAAGAGGTCATTTTCTTTTTCTTGTTTTTAGTATTCGTAATTATTCTAGCATAGAAATGATCTAGCCAAAATAAAATGATAGAGTATTCTAAAGTAAATCGCAGACTCTGATGAAGCCAAGCTCCCTCCGACGCTGTGACGATTGTGCCCCATTTGACAACCCTGGCAAGAGCACGACCCCACAGCAGGGAACAGCAACGCATAACCAGACCAGAGACTTTCTCCTCACGGAAAGTCACGATACCACATCTCTCCATTTGTCCCATTGTCAAGCATTACAAATTCCCGTTCAATCACCCGTCAAACTCTATCCCGCAATTCCCGCAAACAAATCAAAACAAACCCACAAACTACAATTCCCCTTCAGGTGGCGCAACCTGAAAATGGCTCACCAGCCTCAGTAACGGTAACCAGTGATTCTGGAATGGCCGATGCTGCTGAGGTGAGCAGAGGACTCTGTCGCCATCCACGATAGCCCCATCTTCCCCACGACGATAATTGCCCTGCGAGGACCTGCCTCCCGGCACGTTCAATTCGACTTTTCTTTCACGATGGAGAGTGTTCACGGCGTCGATATCTCGTGGATGACCAACCACAGCTCGAGCAAAGGTACGGCGATAATCCTGCAGATGCGACCAGATACGGTTCTTACATGGTCCATTCTTGTCGCCGGAATATGCTGTGCCACCGACAACTTCTCTACTTTATTATGAGACAGCTATGCTAACAGTTTTCTTCTGCTACAGATCATTCGAAATCGCAGCCTGTCCCCGCCGCGCCGACTTCGCCGGATAAAGAGTCAAAGCTGGCACACAATGGCCATGGTCAACACGTCGAACATCCCCCTTCGTCCCCGAGAACGATACACAGACCCAGTTTCACAAGAAGCAATTCCTCTGAAAAGACGGTAACGCTGAACGGCACTGTGGTTCCCAAGAACGTCTCTACGTCGCCGAATACCTCACGCCGGAATTCATGGCTCTCAAGCATCTCCTCCAAATTCTCCTCCTCCCCAGCCGCGCACAATAACCACACACCTCCCGGCAGTCCGCCAGTTCCAGCTACTTCTCCCGCGCAAGAGAGTCCGGTGCCTGCCGGGCCCAGCGCGCCCAAGAATGCGGTGCTCCCACATGCTGTGAAGGGGACTGGGGATGTGCCGTATACGCCAGCTCCGCCCAAGACTGGCCAGCCTAATTTTCTACAGAGTGCTTTACGGAGGTTATCATCTTCTGGGGGCGCGCAGATGTCGGGTGGGCATAAAGGAACGCAGCATGGACTTTGCGAAAGGAGGGTGTTGAACGTAGATCGGAATCGGGAACGGTGCCATATTTCTGAGCTTGATCAATCCAAGTTACGGCGGGTGGCGTTCTGTGTTGATGTGGAGATTGCTAGTGGGCCGCGGTATACGGATGAAGATGTTGAGGATAATAAGGAGAAAGAGAAGAAGCGGGAAAAGAAGAAGAAGATGGTTGAGAAGGGAGAGGGAGAGGCGTTGAAACATCCTCAGGAAGTTAAGAATGAGAAGGAGGAGAATGGGGTTATCAAAGCTACTGGCGAGGAACTGCCCAAGGAACCGGAGAAGGAGGTCTTAGAAGCTACGACAGAGGTCAACGACGATCCAGCCGTCACCGAAAAGGACACCAAGAAGAAAGAGAAGAAGAAACGGAGCGAAGAGGAAAGGAAAGCGCGGAAGGAGAAGAAACGGAAACTGGCAGAGGCGAATGGGACGGTCCCCGTGGAACTCATCATGAACGCGAGCAACAGCTCTTTAGAAAGCGCTTTAACTGGACCCGGGACACCGAAAACGCAGGCCTCACCTACTACAGACCCCGTCCGTATTTACAGAAGATGTTGTCAACTCCGAGAAACTCCGATTCTCAAGAAAATCACGGAGCAATTGGCAGCCTCGCCAGCCATTGCAACTCCAGGCGTAGTCAGCAAGCTGGATCTGACCGGATATTGGCTTCAATTGCCTGACCTGGTTACGCTGGGTGATTACTTGGCCGTCGTACCGGTGAAGGAAGTCATCATGGAGAACTGCGGGCTCACCGACGAAGGTGTCCGCGTCATCCTCGCGGGGCTGCTGGCAGCAAAATGTCCGGATTACGGCAGGAGGAGATTCAAGAGTCTCAAGGATGGAGAGGTGCCTCAAGGTGGATTTGTGGAACGAGTGGTGTTTAAGAACAATCACAAGATTGGACGGGATGGTTGGCGGTACATATGCTTGTTCATCAACATGTGTCGGTCATTAAAATCCATGGACCTATCGAAAATACCGTTCCCGCAACCACCGCCAGTTGCAACCCCAACTGGAGGGTCTCATATTCACCGCACGATTTCAGCGAATACCATCCCAGATGTATCGTGTCTCTTAGCCAAAGCACTCGGTGAGCGGTTGGCAAGCAGGGATCTCGAGTTATTAAATCTTGCCGAAACGGGCATGACGACAGAGCAGTTGGGAGGCCTCATAGATGGTGCCATCAAGTCAGGATTACGACGGCTCGGAATTGCCGGCAACTCTATAACACCTGAAGGCATGCAACATGTTGCTCGCTTTCTCCAAGACGGCAGTTGTGAAGGGCTTGATCTTGGCGGGAATGATCTGAAGGATCAGCTAGGGGTCATTGCTGACGCTCTCGATGACAATAACGATTTGTACGCGTTGAGTTTGGCAGACTGCAGCCTAACTCCTGACTCGCTGTGGGCGCTCTTCCCCGCGTTGGTGAAGCTGAAGAATTTCCGGTTTATTGATTTATCGCAAAATCATGCTTTGTTCGATACCCAGCCTAGCGCTCTGTCATTGCTTAGAAGGTATGTTGCATTCATTTGCGATTCTCAGCTGCTTTTGTTATTCATTGGGAAAGTTTCCTAATTTGGTAATCGGTGCGGGTGGATATTGCGGCTCAAGTTCCGCCTTATGTCAGATCGAGGCAGACACAAACCCCCTGAATTCTCAGCCCTATCACACCACCTTGGATAATTTTTTCCTGGTCTGTCATCCGTTACACTACTGGGTTTAATCTGCTCTTGCATTTTCGTGCAGCATTGTTAAAAGCTTGTCGGGTGACATAAGCGGCTAACTTTGAACCACAGATACTTACCGAAAATACCCATGTTGAAACGAATACACCTAACAGATGTCTCCATGACACCTGAACAGGCTATCGCTCTTGCGGAAATTCTTCCCGAGAGTCAAAGCCTCGCTCATGTAAACCTAATGGAGAATCCTCAGCTCACCGCATTAGCAGACGCCAAGGGTGAAGCGGACCAAGAAGAAGCATGTGCTCTGTACGCCTCGCTCATGGCTGCCGTACGCGTATCCCAAACAATCATCTGCATCGACATCGAAGTGCCCTCCACAGGCTCAAGCGAAGTCGTAAAGGCATTGGCCAAACAAGTAGTAGCCTACTGCTTGCGCAATATGGAACGCGGCCCCGTCGCCGAAATCAGCGACGCCGTAGCAGCGATCTCGGAGCCCCACGGCGGGGAAAAAGAAGTCGCAGTTCCAGACGTGCTCCTGCATCTCGTCGGCCACGTCGAAGGCTTCCACGACCATGACGACGACGAGCCGGCTCCAGACGAGGATTACGTTATTGGCGGCACGGGAGTAGTGAAGGCGTTGGGTATTTGTCTGAGAAATAGAGGCAATGACTCGCGGCGCCCGTCAGCTGATCGTACGTTCTCTGATATGCCGGATACGGGCAGTGGCTCGGCGACACCGAAAACGACCCCTGTTCGTGGTGGCAAAGCCAAGGATATGTCTAAGAATTTATTGGGGAGCGCGAGGAAGATACGAGCGCGGCTGCAGCCGGCGTTGGTTAAGGAGAGTCGATCCAATGATCGCGCGAATTACCGTAAGTGCTTTCTCTCTCATGCTGTACCGAAAAATTGAAGGGAATGGGGACTGATCTTGCATGTGACAATAACAGAACGCCTCTTATTCCTAGACCAAACCCTAGAAGGAATGATCAAGCGCTTTGAAGACGAATACCCCGAAACGCGCATCCCATCATCCCCCCTCTCCACCCCACCCCCTGCTACATCACCACCCACCGAACCGCATCCTCCGATCGGTTCCCCCGGCTCCAAAATCGAACTCCCGCATTCCGATAACGAAGCCGAAGCCGAAGTCGAAGTCGAAGTTGAGGCTGGATTTGAGGATGATGATCATGTGCGACCCGTGTTGTCGAGACATAATAGTGATGTTAGTTTAGCGAGTAGAGCGCTGAATGAGGAGGAGGGGCGCATGCATAGGTTTGGGCAGAAGTTTAGGAGGGATATTTTGCAGGATCATGGGGGCGCGAAAGAGGAGAAGGAAATGCCGTTGCATTTGCAGATGCTTAGGGCGTTAGTCGAGGGGTTGGGCGGTGATGAGATAAAGAGTAAATCCCCCGCTTCCCCCTTGTCCCCCCCTTTTCTTTATAAAGAAAACATTGCTAACAAGTCTTGAAAAATAGAGAAGATAGAGAGTCACGGCCAAGAAGCAGTCCTCGAAGAACTAAGCAACGAAGCTAGTTTCTTGCGGCGCGAACTCATGGAGCAAGACCCCGAGGGCTGGGAGAAGTTTGTCGAGAGTCAGAGGGCGGCGGAGAGGAATAGTGTCGTGGGCGGTGTGGGGAGGGGGTGTAGCGTTATTGAATGATGGGGGCCCGTGTGTATGGGGAGGGAGTGGATTTTGCGTGATTTTTTGATTCTGAGCGAGCATTACATGAACATGACATTGGCGGATACCATTTCCGATTTCCGATAAGTGGATAGGATGGGATGGGATGAGGGTGTATATTATATTATATTATGTTATGATGGAATGGAATTGAAGGGAATTAAAGGGATGTATAAGGAAAGCTGCGTAGGTTACAAGCAAAGTAAATAGGTGCAATGGTATGGTATGGGAATAAGGATACTCTTCAAACCGCATTATTCTTTCTCATTGAGACTTTTATTTTGTTTTGTTCTGTTTAAGTTTTTTTTTTCTTTCCTTTTCTTTTTCTCGTTGGGGGGGTTTTTTTTATTTTAGTATTGTGAGGTAATTATGAGTTTCTGGACTTGATGAGGCGGATAGCAGATCGAATGTGTGGAGGGGGAGGGTAAAGAAAGGTTGAGCATGTTATGAGGAGGCATTGTGGGGGTGGCAGGCAGTTGAGGGGGGCGCGATTTTGGAGAGGTGAGTGGTGTGGCATAGGTGTACGCAGTGAGGAGCTGGATGGCTGGGAGGGGATTAGGGAGGTTGGGTGTTTGATGAGAGGATGGGGAAAGCAGAGGGGAGGGGGCGGGTCAAGTGAGGGGATGGGGTATAGGAGATATGAGGCTGAGACCGAATGAATGGCATGCTGTTATGGAAGGAGAAGCTATGGGGTATTTTACGATTCTCCTGTCGATGGTTGGCGTGTGTTGAGAAGTGAATGGACTTTTTCATGGATGTAAATGAGGCTGAAAGCAAGGGGAACGAAGTTTCCGGGGGAAGGGTGAGGGGAAGGGGATTTCTATTGGGGGGTTTACGATTGTTCCACTGGTTGAAAGGGAGGTATTGTGTGGTGAGGTGTGAGAGGGGGGGAGGGAGTAGTATAGTAATTGACTGTTTTGGGATCTTCACGTGTGGGGATGTAGTTGAGGCGAAAGCTGAGGCTAGGCAGAAAGAAGCCAAGGGATGGGAAGGGAGGCTCAATTGGGGAGAGGGGAGAGGGGAGAGGGGAGAACAAGGGTGATTTGTTGGAGGGTTTACGATGCTGTGGAGGTGAGTGAGAGAGTAACCGTACAAAGGGATTGGGTAATTACGTTACCAATGGTTGGGCTAAGTACAGAGGAGGCTCAATTGAGGAGACGAATGAGGGGATGAGACTTGGAGAAAGTGTGTTGATTGGAGCTTGGGTGTACGCGGAGGTGTCGAGGGATAGGAGATAGCAAGGGGAATTCGTTGGGTGGTGTACGGCGCTATAGAGGTAGGAGGTAGAGGGTGAGGGGAGAGTGAGTGACCAAACATACGGTTACGAATGAGGATTATGTGGTGGACGTGACCTGGAGAGGTTATATTGATTATATATTAAAAAGGCACAGGAGGCAAGGCAGACAGGGAACAAGGGGATCTGTTGGAGGGTTTACGGTGATGCCATGCTCGTTAAGTCCGGTAGAGGGGAAGACCCTGATGAGGACAGGATTGGAGGAAGTGAATTCCTTGTCTCTGGAACATGCCGCGAGTTGAGGCGGAAGTTATTTGCAGAAGGTGTGACGTCCCTGGTCGTTTTCCCTAAGAATCCTAGGGCCAATATTGGATGAGCCAGAAAAAGGAGGCTCGATACACAGAGCCTCATGACCACTTCCGTTAAAACTTTCCATTCAATAAACGATCCCAAATCCCTATGATAATATAAACGTAAATATGCTATGCAAACCCCTTTATGTGATTGCTCATGCCATTATATGAAGGCCCCGCCATTTCGTCCGTCCAATATAAACACCGAATAGGATGTCGTAAACGTATAATGATCCAATAACCCGCGTTCTTCTCCCGTGCCTGAAATAGGAAATCTTTTCAATAATCGAACAAACATCTGACCCTCCTTCCCCTTTTCACCCCAATAATTCGCCTCCAACAACCCCAACCCAGCCGCAATGCTCGGGTGCCGCATCACAGCATTTTTGCCTCATTTACGTCAACCCGCCCTCCAACCCCACACAGCATCCATCCAACACGGCATTCGCCTGCCCAAATTCCCGGCTCGTTTCAAAAACCGCCGCAATGACATCAATCCCCCTTTCTTGACAACCCAAGTAGATAGATCCCGGAAAATACGAACACAACCCAACCCAAAAAACGAAGTCGAACGCCACAATCAAATCTCCTCGGCTCACACTCCCATCCCATTCCCCCCCTAAAATCTCACCCCCAAGAAAGCCCGCAAGCCACACACGTGATCTCCTTCCCCTTTTCCTCCAAATTCCAAATCCGTGCCATTCGCTCGCGAGTCGCGAGCGACCGCGATCGCCCTTTCCTCGGCGCAATAGACTTGCTTCCTGCAAGCCTCAAAGAAAGAACGAAGGAAGCCTACGCGCTCATGCGTCTCCTCTCCTCGCTCTCCTCACACGCCTTACAGACTCCACCGCCGAAGACACGCGTGTGCCGCCTCCAGGACTCGTTCATTTCGATCTGGCCTTCGAGGGGTGTTCCCTGCGCTGTCGTCTTGGTATAGGAACGTCGCCGCGGGAGGTCGACTTCGGCGCTGACATTGGGGTCTGAGGATTGCGTTTTGGAGGACGGGACTTCTGCGTTTGCTGGCATGGTTGCGGAGTCGTAGGAGCGGGATGTTGGGAGGGGGAATTGAGGGGGAAAAGGCGTAGAATAGGTTGTTGGTGAGGTTGTGAAGTCTTGGGGTGCCGTTGCGAAATTGGGGGAGAATGAGGTGGGTTGTGATGCTAATGTGGGAGGAAAATCTCGATATGCTGGTGTTTGTTGTGGGATACGAGGACTTGGCTGCTGGTGAGATTGAGAAGTGGATTTTTCTTCAGAGGAATTGGAGGTATTTGTAGAACTCGATGCGGACATGATGCTTCTTCTGGATTTTGATTTTTGCCTCAGAAAGATGCACAAGATAATGAGCGCGCATCCTAGTAGTAGGTAGATGGACGGGCCTCGGGACTCGCTGTCGGAAAGGACTGGCATGTTGCAAGCGCAGGGTGGAGATTATACCTCAATAGGGGGGTTGGGTGATGACGGGAGAGGAAGGTGCGGGGGGGATGTGGCAAGCTTATGTAGACATCTTTCAAGGTCGGAACAGGATGTTGACATATACGAAATCGGAATCTACTGAGGTTCAAGTAGTACCTTTCGTCAGAAATCAGCGCTGACGCCGCATTTATAAGAAGTGGTGGCGGCTTTTACTACTCATGTATCCAGGGCAAAGTGGAGTCCCGCCTTTCATCTAAGCTGGGACAAATTTCATGTCAGGGCCTTGCATTACATGGCATACTCCGTACGGAGAAACAACCCCTGCTGCGATCAAGCTCAAGCCACTGGCGCAAAAGAAGGTTACTTCAGCCCAACCGAGAATACAAACAGGGGAGAGGGGCACCGCAGGAGGGTTTGTTTTCCCCCACTATTCGACCATGAAAAACTGAAACCCCTCCATTCGCAGACCACCGACCTGAAGTCACACGCCCATACGATCAGTTGGGATCGTCCTCGGTCTGTAGGGCTGGGCTAGTGAAGGCTGGGTTACAGTTAGTCTGTTGGAAGGATGAGCTACATGAACTAGATTCGTCGTATCAGCTCTCCAGTACACGCTAGGTAGATCTCCCGCCCCGCGCAGCTCTCCTCATCCATCCACACACGAAGTCAAAAGGTATCAAGCCAGCCCATGACAGATTACCCACCGCAAAAGCGGAAAATGTACACAACGTCGTAACCTAAGCAAGCCGCGCGCGTGAGGGGCATTGTGCCGCCGTATTTCGCTCCAATGAAGCATGTCGATGAGCGAGGTTGGTTGGGTCGGCTTGGGTTCTACAACAGCCAGAGCTGCTCATCAATTGACGCACTGGTGACCAGAATGTTTATGGCATTTACGTACAGCGCGTAAGCCCAATTCCCGGCCACCGAGTCCAAAAAGACGACATCCATGATGAGGGGTTAATTACTGACAATTAGACCCAACAATCGAGGCCGAGATTACCGCACGGCGCAGGAAAGAGACGCCATCTGGCGCAAGTTTTGCCCTGGCCGAGCTCAAAGACTTCTATATTAGGAAAGAAAAGTGGCGAGAGCAATATAATTGCGAGACTTGGTGCGCGGCGAAGAATCATGCGCAGATTGAAGGCAGCAGATGCGGGTTCCTTGAGGATAGAAAGAGTTGCTGCCATGAAACTCGAGGTAAAGTTCAGCTGAGGTGAGAGCTATGGGCATTGTTTTCGTCAATTAGCGCTTCGGTTGCCTGCATGTCAGGGGGGTGATTGGTTGGTTCGACTGACGTTGACAGGCCTTTTCAGCTGACAATGTCACCAAGGCTTGAGTCGCGGTTATCCTGGTTTTCATTCTTTCTTGCGCGCGGTCGCGTATGTGGTCCTGTACCTTCGTATGTGGGTAGGTAATGTATGCGTATGTGGGTATGGATACGCCAGGTTTAGAAACCATTGCATCTGCATTTGCCTTGTTTTGATTCATTGCTTTTCGAGGGGGCGATAACTGCTGGTGGGTGTGGGGATCCATGGGAAAATATCCTGCTAGGAATTCCATGGAAACGGCCCTGTCGTACAGCCTGCATATTCGCTTCATGAGGCTATAAATGACTGACTGTTGAGCTGACCTGGGATCAATGAGGCGAATTCGATGCACTCTTTCGGCGTGAGGCAATTATTGGACACAACGGGGCAATCGTCTCAATGACCTGCAGATTGATCATCAGGGAGCACAACGGCACTGTCGTCAGATCTGAACACGACCCGCTACGATAAGGTGTGTAGTATGCGGGATGTCGGGAGTTGGACGTATGAGGCTTCTTCCAGAACTCCGGAAGGAGTATTACAGTCCTGACCTCACGTCCTTCGTACAATGAGAAGAGCTCTCGCATTTCGGACTCTCGTATTTTCCTCTCCATTGCCTGTAAAGGGCCGCTCGGCGATTTGCTGATATCCGCATCTTTCGGGCCGCGATGAAGTGGGATGCATCATGGGGCTCAAAGTTCTGACATTCGTTTCTCCTTGCATGTTGGGGTCCGGAGGTACATAAGACCCCTGGACTGGGGGCGGTTCAATCACGTGAGCATAACAGAAGTACAAATCGTTTCTACGATCGATCGCTGACATGAGAGATCTTGCCAAGTCGGAGAGATTTCCCAAGGGGGATTTTAGGGATAACTTGAACTGTCAGAGATTTCCTTGGCCTGCATACTTCAATTTTCAACCAATCATATATGCTACTGGCAGCTGAACAAGCGAGACGATTTGGTAAGTTTCATTCCGCAAGTTCTGTTTTTCTGACCCCAATCTTGGATACAAGATATTGATGCGTCAGCTCCAGAAATAAGTTTGAAAAGTCTAAATAAAGCATGAAATATTAGTTAAGGAATTTCCCGCTGAGTAATTCATTCTGCGGTGAATCATTTTCGTTAACTCGATAATAATAACTTTCTGATATACACCACAAGAGACGTCGTTGAGTATTGACTCGGAATACTTCCAACCAATGACACTCTTCTCGGATTCTTCAGCCTTGTCATCAGGCACAACTTCCCGATGGTGCCACCACAAAGTTGTACTTGGTCATCAAGAAAAGTCGTCTGTGGTACGATTTCAGCTCACCGCTTCCAAAAAGGCAATATACTTCGGAGAAAATCGTATTGGGAAATACGAGAATCTAGATCGTGAAGTTGCACCATCTTGGGGTGGCTGATCTGATAAGGGTTCTGGGCCCGCCTTAATCCCAGTCAGGTTTGAGGCTCAGCTTGCTTGGCCAGGTACCTTTGAGTAAGTTGCAGATTCGATACATGACAGGATGCTTGGAAGATGATGAGAGAACGATATGAGCTGACGTACTGGTTCTGGATGGAAAGGAAAGTTTGGTGGCTGAGAGGTATACTAGTGGACCCCGTGACTAATAGATCTCAATCTTCAAAAATAGCTTGAAGACAAGGAAGCCAAGCATGATGACAACAAATACATTTTCTAAAGTTTAACAAACTTGAAAGATTCACTTTAAAAGCAATTCAATGAATAGTACTCAAAGGCATCGGTTGTCACGTGTGCCACTCACAGACCTCCCTTTCGGCAAAGTATCAACGACATGAAACCCCCAGACAACCTCGAAAATCCACCCCTCTACGATCCTACCGCCGCGGGAACTCTAGCTATCATTTTAAGATCGCAAAGCAACATTCGAAGGCGTAATCGATTATTCCATAAACCGCGGATGATCACGCACCAATGCATTATAAGCGCCCAGTGAACGTCGAACGCAGAGGGAAAATTGTGTCCCAGATTCATCGCAAATGCATCCTTCTACTTCAACTGGTTTCTCTCCGGGCTTGAGACTTTACTCGGCATCAAAATCAACTTTCTGAACATTCAAGACATGCGGTACTGGTGTTGTGGCTGTGCCGTTTGCTACAGTGGACAAACCGCCAAGGCGTTGCAGAAGTCAGAACCGAAAGGTCAAAGTCCTGTTTAGGAGGCTCTTGCGAGTTCCTGCTCCATGAAGTTTCTTCTGAGGGATAAACAGCATGGCTATTCGCTCGCATCGATGTCGACACACGTTTTTCCCCGGGTGTTCGGTGTATCAAGTTTGTCAGTTTTGGTTGCCGCCCGGTCCAAGCTCCCTCTACGCATGAAAAGAACGCTGTTTGGGATCGACACTATCCTTGAGCTCCCGTCGCGCTAGTAAAGGGGCCCATGAGGCTCTTGACACGATTTTGCCCAGTGGGGAATCCAAAAACCTGAGGGGTCCAATCGAATCTCACCATCGTACCTCCTAGTCGAGAAATGGCCAAGGCTCAAACACTAAGAGCCTCATGTTGCGAGTCGCTTCACAAGACACCTGCGGAAGAACTTTGATCCTCACAGATCTTCTCCGTGTAGATCATCACCAGGAGCTTTATGTGTCGTTTGGGAGATCCCGAGTAGTTCACGGAGTATCCTTGACAATCAGATCTTCGATATCGCCAGCTACCCTTGCTCCACTCGCGTCGTTGATTCTAACCTTACTCCCAATATCCAATCGCAGCTCTTCCCGTCTTTACTCCAGATCTCAGCCATACACAGCCTCTACGAAAGAAGGATAGCGACTAGTGGTCGGATCCTGTTTCTTGTCTCGAGTGAGGTATCACCAACCCTCTGTGGTAGTATCCGGTTTCCAAACAATCAGAAAGCCCTTTGCGATGTCAGAAGGGGCAGGACTAGCAGTACCAAGCCGCGAAATCTAGTCTTTTTTACTACCAAGCTTTCTGGCCAAGTCTTGGGACCCGATTCTGTATAAGAGTATGTTGAGATCCCGCCCAAATCAACTCTTTCCTTCATCATCAGCATCTTCAGTCTTCAGCCTCTTCGTTCATCCTTTCTATCAGTTCACTTCCGAGCCAGGTGCCCGCAATTCATTTCCAACTTTAAATAACAATCTTTAATTCAACCTTTCCGATCTTCCATTTCACCCACCACATTTTCAAAATGCAATACTCATCAGCAATCCTCCTTGTGGCCTGTGCAGTCACCAATGTCTTCGCTCACGGTGTCATCGACTCTGTCAAAGGTGCCAACGCAGTGACCATGCCTGGTCTCTCCGGTAAGCATCCTCTACTCAATTCTCTTGTATTCGAGCTAAGACCTTCCAGTCCAAGATGGTACTCCTCGTGATTGTGCCTCCCCAGCTTGCGGCTCGGAAGCTGATACCTCCATCATCCGGAATAAGGAGTTGGGCACCAGCAAAGCCACTGCTCTCGGTCGCACCCAAGGTGGTGGCCCAGTCGATGCCTCCAAGATGATTGCTGCCTTTATGGGAGGCAACGGAAATACCACCGAGGCCAAGGCAGCCCGTGACCTTCACGCGGAAATGATGCAAAAGCGATCTCTCGGTGTCCGCCAAGCCAACGGTGGAACCAAGACCCCCAAGGGTACCAAGGAGACTGCTGTCAAGGCAGCAACTGGTATGGGAGCCACATCTGGTCTCCCAACCACCGCTGATGACGGAACCCTCACCATGACCTTCCACCAAGTCAACCAGGACGGTGCCGGTCCATTGACCGCAATGGTTGACGCCACCTCCGGCGGAACCGACCCAGCTGCTTTCAAGACCGCTCAAGTCACCCAGAACGTCCCAGGTATTGGTATCGGCGGTCTCTCCGCCGCTTCCACAATGGACTTCCCTGTCGCTATTCAAATGCCTGCTGGCATGACCTGCTCCGGCTCAGCTGGCGGTGCCTCCAATGTCTGCGTTGCCAAGCTCCAGAATTCTGCTCTCGCTGGTCCTTTCGGTGGATCCGTCGCCTTCACTCAATCACCTGCTGCTAAGAAGCGTGCCATCGAGTACAACCTCAGCAAGCGCCGCTTCGCTCGTGCTATCGCTTCCAACGATAACTAAATTCCTCGTACTCTAATATGGTGATTGGGTGGCTGTAAATATCCAGGTGCTGTGCATGGTTTAGAAGTCGGCGTTTCCTTTTACTTTTCTGATGGGGAGCCTGGTCTTTGAAAGAGTGGTGGGAATCTGGGATTCTTTCACTCCTTGGGACGTGGGCTGGAGTGTTTAAAACTTTAGAATTGAATCATACTTTCCTTAATTGCTGATCAAAAAATATTTTCGATAGTGCACGGTGCTTCCAACTTCTTGGGCTAGTCGCCCTCTTTTTTGAATGGTTTGTTTATCACTCAGCAATCTCAGCCTCAATATTACTTGAGAGGTAGTTTGGTTTCATTATCAATTTAGGCTCCCATAGGTATAAAGCGTGAATCATCCATCTACTCCGAACTCCAAATCAGTCCATGCTCAATTCACTCTACCTGACAATAGCGGAAAGTCTTGCACTTCTACGCTTGGGCTTCGGCTGAAACATTTCAATCACACTACCCTTCCGTTTCAGATCCCTCTTCTTGACTTCGAAATCCAATTCACTCTTCTCCACTGCCGGACTCAAGAACGGACTATCAATAGTCGAAGCATCCGTGAGACTCGCAGCGCGACTATGAGCTGCCGAAGAACCACCATCAGAAGAACTCCTCGACATCGATTTCCTCACCATCTGCTGCTTCTCTAAGTTCCTCAAAGCTTGCGAGTACTCAGCCGCAGCCTCCTGATCCGGCGTCGGGACCACCGGTTCCCTCTCAGCGCGCAACACTCTCCTCAAAATTTTGCCCGTAGGATTCCTCGGAATACGATCCACAAACACAACGTGATCAACCTCCTTATACCTCGCCAGCCTCTCTCTCAAGAAACTCTTCACCTCATCCTCATCAACCTTGCTTCCCTCCGCTCTGACAATAAAGCCCTGCGGCACCTCACCCGTCCCGTCATCTGCTGCAATACCAATTACAGCCGCATCAGCGATCCCTGGGTGGCCGACTAATACGGCTTCGATTTCGGCGGGGCTGACTTGCCAGCCGCGGACTTTGATTAGGTCTTTGGTTCGGTCGATCACGTACCATTTGCCATGCTTGACGTAGCCGACATCGCCGCTACGGACCCAGCCGTCGGCTGAAAAGGCTTCGGATGTGCCGCTTGCGTTGTTGAGGTAGCCTTTCATGGGGTGTGGGGGCTTGATGTGGAGTTCGCCTTGGACGCCGTCTTTCTTTATGATTCGGCCGTCGATGCCAACAACTCTATTTATGGAATTAGGAAATTGCGCTATCGGTGAGAGAGGGAGAGGTGGCTTACCTGAATTTGGTTCCTGGGAGTGGCATCCCGACGCTTCCTGTGTGGTCCTTATCCTTTCCTTGCCATACGGTCGCCCATCCACATTCCGTCATGCCGTATACTTGCAGAATTTTGGCATCGGGATGCAGTTTATCGTATAACTGCTGTTGCATGCCATCTGTCGCGCAACACCCGCCTACGAATATCGATCTCAAAGAATTAAGGGACTCGGGGTCAGCTGATCTCCCCAGTGCTGGCAATAGCGGGGGAACGGCGACCGTTCTCGCGATCTTGTATTTCTCTACAAATGCCAGGAAACCAGTTTCCTCATATCGGGGCATTATATAGCATGGTATACCCTGCTTCAGTGGAACACCATGTTGCAACGGAACGGTAAAGACGTGGAATGGGGGTGTGGCGACAAGTTGCGGTGTCTATGCAATTAGCACTCAACTTCCCAATCTTTGGGAATTGCAGCAATCTCACCTTTTCAGATCCCCCAGTAACCCGTCCGATAATTTCGGCCTGCGAAACCATATACGAATGCGTCAAGATCGCAGCCTTCGGCAGCCCAGACGTCCCACTCGTACTCACGTACGCGGCCGTCGTCTTGCTCGCATCTAAATCCGTATCCCAGTCCCGCTCTCCGCATTCTAGCAACTTCGTCCAAGACTGATACGCCTCTGGAACTTCCTCACCATGGAAATTGAGCACGAAGAGTCTGGAGTCAGGAATGCCGAGTTCTTTTGCGGCTGCCACGGCATTCCTTTGGCATTTTGGCTCGAAGAGCAGGTATTTTGCCCGAGTTATTCTCAAGTGATGGGCTAGTTCGTGCGCTGTGTAGCCTGGGTTTGCGCCTGTGAAACAGGCTCCTGAACCGACTATTCCGAGGTTGAGACTTGTGTAGTATATCTTCTCTCGTCAGTTTTTGAATACTTTGTGTTTCGAGTTGGATATGACATACATTGTTAAAGCTAAGCACGCAGACCGTTTCCCCCTTCTGGAGACCTTGGTGTTGAATCCCACTGACGAGTTTCCGGACGAGTGTCCGACATTCGTTTGCAGAGAGTGATTGTGTTGGATTTGCGGCATCTATATACAACTATGTTCAATGTTAGTCGATTCTCTTGCATAGCTGCTTGAGACTTACAGGTGTACCTTGATCATATTCCACCTTTGGCGTGAAAGTCCACGTACAGAGGTCCATGCTGTAGTACTGGTATCTGAGGGCAAATCCAAAGAAAGAGTGCCACTAAAGTTGCAGCCCGCTGACTCTCAGGTAGATATCTAAAAAGTGTCTAGCTGAGGTGGCAATCCCAATCCAGCTACTCCAGAGATAAAGCGGTATGTGCAGTGGGTTTGAGACAGGCTCCACTCTCTATGTTTGTTTTTTGATACCCCTCAGAGGTGTTGTCCTTCAATTCGTTCAAAAAAAGGTCGAGTCAGCCAGCATGACTCGGCACCAATATTCTCGTGTTGCGTTTGTACTTGATTGGATCTTGTTACGCGGCAAGTATGAGGACTGGTAAGACTGATCTTTTTTGGATTTTGACGAATAAATGGAAACAAATGTTCAACAGTCAGCCTTTGCGATGAATGACAAACCAAGCCACAACATGTTGTACTTCGGCGAGGGCGTCAGATAGCCCCCGTACGGACGGTACAAGTACATTCACAAGCTTCCTGTAGAGCGGCTACGCACTCGCATCCTTCTGCCATGCTTGTGAGCCGAGTTGAAACTACTTGGCTACTGAATGCATCTAAGTCCCCTCGCATGTGTGATACGCGCGCATTTGACTAATGGAAGGAGAGAAGATCTTGCGTCTTGAGGTTTTCGCCCCGCTTGGGGTGGTACTGTAAGCGTTCGCTGCAATGCGCTGCAATGCAAGCCTTTCGGGCGCAGTTTTGGAAATCAGCAAGCAAGCAAGCAAGCGCTGCGGCGCAGTTCCAACAGTCTCTTATCAATTTTGTTCTAAAGAGGAAGCCACAAAAGCAGTTGCGCATTCCTTCGGAAACTCAAAAGGTGTCCAAAAAAAAAGATAGTCGGTACCGTGGGGTACCCGAAATCCAACCCCACTATCCAACCTATAGCGCGCTTCACAACGCAGACTACTGCAACCCATCATTCTTCTCATGCCCGTAACTTTTGCCGACAGTTTACGAAAAAATGCTCCAGCAGCTTGGAAGGTACGAGTTGAAATAACTAGTCAATCAATTTTTCTCAACCGGCGTTGTTCAACCGAGTAGCCAGACGTCGTCTAGAAAAGCAGGTGGCGGGGTGGATAGATTGGTTTTCCTACCCCGCCACGATTAGCGCTCCAACCGAGCTGCATTCCACCATATGCGAAGTGTATGAGTTCGCATCAATAATGCTCCTTTGGGGCTGACGACTGCAGCATTTCTCACCTGGAGATCTGTTTTCTACCCATTTAGGATGCTTGCGTGTTCTGGTGCATTTTACCCCTCCCACCTTCCCACCACTCACCTTTCAGCGCATCGGACCGCATCCCGGGGGCCCCAACAGCCCCCAATGACCGTTAAACCGGTAACGAATTGCCCTCCACCTATGGATGGAATATTGCTGCAGTTGGTTGTGGATTACTCATGGCCAGGGTGCTTCAATCGATAAAGCATGTTCAGTCCTTATCAGGGTGCAGTAGCCGTCGATCCGATTATTCACCGGGCGATGAAAGCACGAATTGGGTAACGTTGCGAATTCTTTGCAGAAAGATTCTGGTAGGTGGTAACGGGAAGGCCGTGTAACCCACCCATGCCCTTGGTATTCGCGAGCTGTATCTCAACGCCGTATTAGCACGTCAATTGACAGGTACCGAATGGCTACACCGAGGCCGAAGAAAAGTGAGGTTTCGACCGTTTCAGCAGAATCCTGCCTCTTCTTTTTCGGCCTTTTTTTACGATGGCGGAGAAGTAGCTTGATGTGGTTGTTGTGGAGTAAGGTAGTAGCTCGTCTCGGCTGCAGTAGCGGATTCTACACCGCCGGAGTCTTGGAGCCCACGATCCCGACGGCACATCGCCGCAACCCCAACTACAGTAGTAGAGACGGATCCGTGTTCGAAAAGACCTTAGAAGCAGTTGGTTGCTCTCTATCGCGTGATGATAGTCGAATTTGATAGTCGCGCCGCAGTCAGTCCGGTTGCCTGTTGCAGTTTGCTTTGCAGCCACTATCTGACTGGCTTTGCGCTATCTGATGGAGGGGTAAGCTGTCACTTAGACAAAACGGGAGCTACAGTTAAGCATTGTGATGGCCTCTCTTCCATACCTGCAGTTATTGTGGATTCCGTTCCATCCTGCGCGATTTCTCAAGACAAATTAGGATGTCAGTCGCGGCAAGCGCCGTCCTCTCTTGAGGGATTCTCGAATGACAAGCGGCCTGCTGGAAGATCCTAGGTGCAGGTTCATGTGCCTAGCAAAAGCTACATATTTCATGCCTCCAAGCTACATGTTCGACTTTGTGCCGCATACTTGGCACAACCAACGTGGACTTCTGCTTCGTACTCCACAGTGGATCAGGATCAAGCGCCTAGAATCGAATGTTATCTGTATGAAGATCAGAAGCAGGCAAGGTATGATACACCTCGGCATCCACATTCCCGTGGGATGGGCGATAGGCACGCTGAAAAGTCCCAATTAGTCGGGCCCCATACGGCAAGATGCCTCGAGATGCATGAATGTCAGACTCCAGTCTGGGGCGTTGCAGTCGGTGGCACCGTGGGATCTTTGTGCGTTCCCGTGTTGAGCTGTATCCCATCATTGGCTATTGATGGGAACTAAGAACATCCCACTTAACCCACAAGGCTATGCGGGGCGTTGGAGTATGTGAGTATGTGCCAGGAAGATGCCTTAGTACATCTCGATGGCCTTACTCATGAGCTGCGTAAATTAGTACCTCTGGTACATGAGCAAGCTCGAAGACAGAGGGTAGACTTTTGTAACTTTCTTTGCAATTTCAACTCTCAATATCAAAAGATGAAGAGCCCACTCGAGGCGAAAGGTCCGCTTGCGGCCATCAAGCCTGCAGTTATAAAGTCAAAACATATATCGACAGACTCGTCTGCTTTCCTGATAGCTCCAGATGAGAAGAGGTCATCGGGCACCTCAAATATACGGAACAGTACCAATAGTTCTAATATCGACCTTGAAAAGAACTCACAATCACCACTTCCACCAAAGAGACGAATACGCTTCCTCCGACATGCAAGACACACATTCCTCAACGTCTACAGACGTCTATTTTCAATCGTCTTTATTGCGAACATCGCCGGGCTAGCTGGCCTCCTGGCTCGAAATCACAAATGGACGACATCACCTCCACTCTCAGCCTTCGCGACAGCAGCGGCCGCAAATATTTTGGTAGCTCTGTTGATACGGCAAGACTATATCGTCAACCTCTGCTACAAAGTCACTTGGCTTGTACCTTTATCAGCACCGCTAAGACTTCGGCGGATGCTGGCAAAGGTATATGAATATGGAGGGGTACACTCGGGAGCTGCAATTAGCTCGGTCATGTGGTTTTGCCTCCTCACCGGCTTCCTCACCAACGAATATGCTGCTGGCCATGTCGCTCCAGATCCAATCGCCATCACAGTATTTTCATACGTGCTGCTGCTGTTACTGCTGGGACTCTGTATAACAGCGTACCCTAAGTTCCGTTTCGCCTCGCACAACACTTTTGAGCAGGTGCACCGTTGGGCAGGCTGGTTCTCACTAGCGCTCTTTTGGGTCGAGATCATTCTCTTTGCACGAACTCAAGTCTCTCCGGAATCGGGATCGTTGGGTTTGGTACCGATCAAAATGCCCGCATTTTGGTTCCTCCTCGTTGCTTCCCTACACACCATCAACCCTTGGGTGAGACTTCACAAAGTCGCAGTCGAACCCGAAAAACTGTCAGACCACGCCATCCGCCTACACTTTAAAGAAAAAGTGCCCCTCTTCGTCGGACTCAGAATATCTCAAGCGCCACTGCACGAATGGCATTCCTTTGCCTGCATTCCATCTCGTGACGGAGGAAAGTCGGGTGGCTCAGTCCTTATTTCCGCAGCAGGGGATTGGACTCGTGAAACAATCCGAAATCCACAGCCGTACTACTACGTGAAAGGCATCCCGGTCACCGGCGTGCTGTGTGTGGCGCAGATCTTCCGAAGGGTCGTGATCGTCACTACGGGATCGGGAATCGGACCATGTTTAGGCGTCATGCAGGACATTCCGCAGACCGCCTGTCGAGTAATCTGGAGCACACCGACTCCGGAGAAAGTATATGGCCAGGGTATTTGCGATGCTGTGAGAGCAGTTGACGAGAACGCACTGGTATGGGACACGAGGGAGAGAGGCCGGCCGGATCTGGTCAGGCTGGCGTACGAGATGTATAAAGAGTTCGATGCAGAGGCTGTTTTTGTCATAAGTAATCCAAAGTTGACGAGGAAGGTTGTGTACGGGATGGAGAGCCGCGGGATTCCTGCTTTTGGGCCGATCTGGGATTCGTGATGGACCCAAGGCGCGATGGTTGCAGGCGTTTATGATATCCATGACAAGTATAGACTATAATCTAGAACTTATGCATAAGATCCCAAAAAGTGCACAAGCGTTTGTCCTTTGTGACTGGAGGCAAGCGACAGATCAACCAAATTTGAGTGACGCGGCGGACTGTTCCCATATCGATAAGTCGTTCCGACAGACATGGAAACCATGATGTGAAAAGTCAAGACGGCGATAGACTAGAAGCTGGTCATGCACATTTACCAAGGGATGACCGGTCGTCGACGCACTCCCATGCAAACATCCGTTTTAAGAACGACGCCTTCTCGCATCTCTTTTCAGTCAGAACCTCCGCATGCCTCATGACGGCGGGTGACCCATGGCTCTCCGTCATGCGCATTTGCAACTGTCCAATAAACAACCACTCCAGCTTTGGCATTGATATCGCATACTCGTCTGCTTCAGCAATCATTCGATCGCGATGCCTCTCTTCCCACCTCATTCTCAAGAGCTGATCTAAATTCCCATGATTGACATTCTCCGCTCCCAAATTCTCTATGTCACGGACGATATCCGAGCTTCTAGTATGTCTGTAATAACTCCCCTGCATCGGATCATCCGATGGTTCAAGCCTGTAGGTATCTCTGCTAAAGGCAACGTTCCTTAAACGGGGTAAGTGACTTAAGTGATTTCGCATCAAATCGTGGTCAATAGGCCAGTCATGTCTCCAGCCAGCGGGAGTTCCTGCGCTGAGGTGCAATTGCTCGAGCATATGCAGTCCAGACATGATGCTGAGGGCTGACTCCGGAATATAGTTCCCTTTCCAACATAGGCTAAGCGAGGTAAGAGCTTTAAACGACTTGTGAAGCAGAGGAAGGAGCTCTGATTCAAGAGGATCTGGAGGAGTTGGGGAAAGGAAGCATAACTTGCTTATTTGAGGATTTGCTTGTAAAAAGTCGAAGGAGCATCTGTCTGGTACCCCTGGTATTCTACGGGATTGCCACACGAATGTTCTCAGAGACTTGATGCAGCCTACCTTCACCAATGATTTTCCTATATTCGAGCCTGCTTCATGCTGCGTGACCAAGACTGATAGTGGGGAGGCCAGAAGTGTGTCAAAGACGGAAGATTCCGGGAAGTTTATGTCACGAACCTCCAGAACCGTAAGTTTTGGAAACTGTGGGTAATGGGAAGAGTCTGCTGCAAGTGACTGAGGATCCGCTTCAAAATTACTACTGCTCTTGGTGGAGGAGGTTGAGATCCAGGTCAACGTTTCGAGACTTGAAGCACACTGGCGAAGCAAGCCTGTACACAGCGGAGACATCCTATCCCCCATAAGAACATCTGGGGCCTTCTTTTTAATCCAATTGCTTTCCATATGAAGCGCTCGCAATGGCCAACTCGGACAATCCGTACCGATCTCGAAATCCGCGTCCATTGGTATACCGCGTATCTTCAGGCATTGAATCTTGGAAGAGGTCAACCCGTTATAGAAGGACGAGGAGGGCGTCCCCTCGTAATGTCTCCAGTCAAGATACTCCAAAGTGGGAAGTATAGACTGAGAGGCAATCACAAATTGAAGGCGCTCTATATATGCCATGTATTCCAATTTCGCCGCAGCTTCTGCTTCCGACTCCTCCACTCTTAAATATCCATCGACGTACAAAAACCGAGCTGGGCGCCTGCGGCTGGAATCCACGAGCACACGCCGTATGCAAGATCCAAGATATCCATATTGAGCTCTGTCGGTGTTTGCTGACGAGTGTCTCTGGCGTCCTTCTTCCATAAGCAGATCCAACATTTGATGGCTAGTTAGTGTAAAAGCAAATTGAAAGCTCGCGAACTGATGAGGACGAGCGAGCTGACGGCAATAGCTATTCACCAGAGCCAAAGAGCCCAGGGACGAGGATTCGACTAAATCGACAATATTTGAGAGGATTTCGGGGGGTAGACTAAGGAGCCCCCGCGACTGATCGAAGCGGATATGCGCCATCCTCAGCAGAGGGTATCTCGGTAGGCAGTTGAGAATATAGAGCTGTGTCCAAGACGAGGTATGGGATGCACCGGGGGAGCTTGAAGGCAAAGATATAAAAGATGGCTATTTCTCCCCCTGAGATCAACAAACCTTGGAAGCTGACGTGCGGTGCCTGAGGCATGACACGGACCCGGCCCCCACCATATACCGTCTAGCAACACCAACATCTACGTACACACTCAACACAACACAATACAATAGAGAACATATCCCTAGAAACTTACACCATGCATTTTATAGCTCGCCATCCCCTCAGAAGAAGCCTCACGCCGCATTGCTGGTCACTAGAGCGAATAGGACCTCACAAATACTCAATGATCGAATATATGAACACAAACACCACCTAGGCAGAATTGCACTATGTCATCTGTGCCCTTTTATGTTCAGTACCGACGCTCACGGTAACTTCTTGTGATACCGCAAGCTTTGTATCGGACCCGATTTTGACACCAAGAGGCTCACCTTCCTCAGCCGGGGCCGAGGTCTCTCGCATCGGGTCAGATTCTAGCCCACAGTGAAGAAGAGATCTTGAGAACCATGTCGACCGTCCGCTTTTATGCGTGGAACTTCAGGTCGTATTGAGGCGTACAGCGAGTGCTTCTCAGTCGGCTGATCTGCAGTCGGTGTCAGCACCGAAGACTAGTGTGGCTTACGAAAACTTTTCTTCCCAAATTTTGATCGACATGGTCATTTCTTAAACTACTCTCTATCTTTCTGATATCATCTTAAACTCATCTTTCATTTTGTCTAACCATGGAATCTGTACTGCCTACCCCTGGAGTCGGGACTGGCACCAGTCATCAAGCTGACACCTCATCAACGAGCGGGGTATCTAAACAATATGATTTCATTGTCATCGGTGGAGGGACATCCGGCCTTGTTATTGCAAACCGTTTAACGGAAAATCCGGAAGTAACCGTGCTAGTTGTGGAGGCTGGCGAAAATCGGAAGGAAGATCCTCAAATCTTGACCCCCGCCCTCGCCAGTTCCTTATATGACAACCCAACATATGACTGGGGCTTTCTTAGTGTGCCCCAGGTATGACCTCTAACCGAATGCTTCCCAGCACTCACTGACAAGAAATTAGAAAGAGCTCAATGGCCGTCAGATTCCCCATCAGCGGGGCAAGGTTCTGGGAGGTACCAGTGCTATCTACCAGGGTAAAATGGTCTTCAACACCAAGTCTGCATTTGATGCCTGGGAGAAGAAAGGAAATGATGGCTGGAATTGGGATACAATGCTTCCATACCTTCGCCGATTCCATACCCATCATCAGCCATCAAACGAATTTCTTGAGATCAGCAGCATCTCTCACAAAGATGCCGCGATTGATTCCGCGGACGGGCCTATTCAAACGTCTTATAGTGCGACAACCGATGTAGACAAGGCCTGGTACGAAGCATGGGGCAGCATCATGAAGAATTTCAAATACGAAGGGGATCAATTGGGTGGGTTTGCCCCGCCAGCTGCCATCGATCCGAGAACGAGGACTCGATCTTATGCAGCAACCGCATACTACTCATCTAGTGTATCATCAAGAACGAACTTGCGTGTCATCACTGAGGCCCTCGTAGAGAAGATTGTTCTCCAGAAAGGGAGTGAGGTGGTTGCGACAGGTGTCCAATTCACGTCTAAATCAGGCCAGAAATTCACAATCAAAGCCAAGAAGGAAGTCGTTCTTTCTGCTGGTGTCGTCCAGTCACCTCAATTGCTTGAAATCTCAGGAATCGGGTCTGAAAAGCTGCTCCATCAGCATAACATCGACGTCATCATTGATAATCCTAATGTTGGCGAAAACCTTCAGGACCATGTCATGATTGGCATGTCGTTTGAAGCGGCTGATGGAGTCAAGACTGCAGAGGCGATGTTGAGAGACCCAAAAATTTTCGAGTCTCTCCTCGCGATGTACCAGAAAGATCGATCTGGACCTCTTGGCCAATTCTTCGTCGATTCTGCGCATATCCCCATCCCTGAATTATTCGGCCCGAAGAGAAACGAGACCCTTCAGGCGCTCCTCAAGAATGCATCGGTAGAGAGTACTCGAAGTACATCCGACAAGATCCATGAAGACACTACCATGGATCTCCTTTCACAGCCCGACGGAGCATCCGCCCACTACTTCATGGCCAAAATCCAATTCAATACTGCCGGCTCAACGAAACTTGGCGAGATAATGAGTGCCAAAACCCCAGGAAACTACTTTACGCCTATGTTCTCTCTCAATTTCCCATTCTCCCGAGGCAGTATTCATATCGCCTCATCATCGCCCACTGACAAGCCACTCATCGATCCAAAGTACTTCTCGCACCCAATGGATCTTGAGCTCGCAGCTCGGCATCTCCAATTCATATCCGTTATCGTTCAAACCCCTCCGTTGTCCAAATATTTCAAGGAAGGGGGCAGAAGGATCCCCGCACATGCATTCGTTGGAAACAAACCTCCCACACTGGACGAGGCAAAGGAATTGATCAAACAGAATGCATTCACCAACTACCATCCTATGGGCACATGCGCCATGGGCAAGAGAGAGGAAGGCGGGGTCGTGAACGAGAGGCTCATTGTGCACGGAACGAAGAACCTTAGAATCGTGGACTCGAGTATCTTTCCCCTCTTGCCGAGAGGAAACCCTATAACAAGCAATTACGCAGTTGCGGAACGGGCAGCGGATCTGATTAAAGAGGATTGGAACATCGGGCACGTAAATGTAATTTAGATACAAGAAGAAGAGCGAATACTGCATCCTATCAGACGGGTTCCAAAGTACTTTTTATATTTGCTGAAACAAGTTCTCCCACATCGTCCACTCTCTAATCCTCCAAAATGCCAACTTCCCTCATTCTCCTAATGACACTCCAACACCAAGTCTCAACCCTCTCCGTCTGCCCCCCTTCCTCCAAGTCCCCCTCCCCAATCTGCCTCGGCAGCGGCACAGACTCACAAACCCACTTCACCTTCTTGAGATTTGCACCAGTGACACGCCCACAAAGTTGCTTCGATACATGTGTCGGGTGCGTTTCTGGGGACCTTGCCTCCCCGTGAGCGAGCCAGAGACTGGTTGGGGGTCAGTATGATGTATGAGAGCGAAGAGGGGAGGGAAAGAGTTACCCTCTGGAGAGTGTGCCACATATACCAAAGATATAGCCTGATGTTGGACCCCAGGCTTCGGTGCTAGTTTCGATAAATATTGCGTGGTGGTTGTAGTAGTCGTGGTGGTCTTCGACGAGCCAGATGGTGTGGGATATTTGAGATGGCATGTTTAACTTTTGTTATCTTCTTTGATTGATGCTTTTTGAATGTCAAAGATAGATGTTGACTGTGAGGAGGAAAGTTGTGTATGGATGTTGATGGGTTTGTTGAATACTGGAAGAACTTGTTCGGACCCCTCGGGAGTATTCACAATATATATCCTCTTCCTGCGACCAAGAACCCCGACTGTAGACTTAAAGCACACTCTAACATGACATAATATTATGCATCGCCACAGCGACCTCATTCATCTTCGATTTTCGACCTCAGAGCAATGCGCCTCCAAGACCTCCTCGCGTCGCCACCCTCCCAAGCACAAAATAGATGGGCAGAATCGAAGGTATCTCGATATAGCCACTCGACATATCTTCTTTCGGCCGCCTCCTTTCGTTTCAGCCCCCTTTAAAAGTTCATGTGATGGATAGAAGCGCGGCTACGGTTCACAACAAGGCCGGAAGGGGAAATGAGCCATCTTCATCTTGAGGCCGTGTTTGTATCGTATAAGCGCCGGCCGCATAATCGGTCATTGTCTGTTTGAGATATGACGAAGGGCGGAAATGGTTGATGAGGAGGCCATGAATAAAGTTCTTGTGTCATATAAGCGCCGGCCGCATATTTGGTCATCGTCGGTTGAGATGAGGCACAACCCGAGAGGATAGTTGGAACTGTTGGTTGTCTGTGCAAGTGTTTAGCCAATGACCACGCCCTAATTTTTTCGGCATACTTTTTATCGTCAATTATGGCAATAAGAAATGGCCTTTGGTAGGAAAGATGACTAGATAACGAACTGTTGGCCTCCAATAGTTGGGGGGATGAACCCCGCTCATCATCGATTTTGAGCGACTTTCTCTTTACCACGCGAGGTTAACTCTCGATCCAGTAACAAAGCTTCAACAAGAAAGGAGAGCAGATTCTTACCTCGACCGCAAATAGAAAGTGTCGGCCCGGTCTCTACCCCCTTTCCCCCGAACCTCAACCCCAATGACCAGCAACATGGACATTCAGCCACGCACCTCCACACATCAAACTCGAAGGCAACGAGAGACTACCGCGCGAGACGTCTAGTCTAGGCGAATTTTTTCATCCTCTTCTCCCTTCACAAACAGAAGAACTCCTCATATCTCTTCGTATCTTCTCCAATTCCAACTCTAGTTCAAGCTCTGACCGCACTCAACGATTCCAAAGCAAAGCCTCACTCAAACAAACTTATCACCCAAGTTTTCCGTTCCATAAATAAACACAATGACTTCTAAAGGATCCCACGACCTCTGGATCCTAGAATGCCTCAACTCCCTCTTCGCAATATTCCTCGAGACAGGTACTACAATGGGCCTAGGCTCGGGCTATCTCTATCACTTATACCCCACTTCTACCAGGTAAGCCGCGTTCTCCCTCTTCCGTAGAAAAACTTAACTGATTTGTGTAGCTATGTATTCCGCTGGGAGCTAATGCGCAAACCCGAAACGAGCTTCACATACATGAGCAAGAAATTCTGTGGGCGCGTGCCAGTAGGGAGTTTTGATAGAGTGAGGAGCGCATGTTCACGTACGGAAGTTACTAAAAGCGAGGAGGATTGGTGTGAGAGAGTGGTCCAGCAGTTGGAGGATGAGAATGTGCTTGTGGGGTTGGATTGGAGGGAGTATCCTGAATATGCAAGGGCTAAGTTTGATGTATGATGAATAGACGTGGGAGATGTAGTGTTTTGATGCATGAGTTGTATTTCCACGATTTTATACAGCATGCTTTGTGCATGAAAGAATTCGATATACAGGGTATGACATGAAGTAATTACCAGTAAGTATTATCGACTCGTCCCAGAAGCGGCTGGCAGCCCCAACATCAACGCTGACAAGAACGGAAGGTGCTAATAGACGGAACGCCATAACATCAATACTTGAACGCTTTATTTGCTGGCCTTGGACCTCTTTCGCCCCAACATGGCCTCGCGCATGACACCAAATGCACCCGAGAGTCTATTGCTGCGCCGAGCTCGTGTTTGGCTGTCTTCCTGAAATTGTTTCTGTCTCTCTTCGGTTGGCGTCCCTGGGTTAGACGACGTGGTGTTACGTTGGTGTTGCACCGCATGCTCGCTGAGATTAGGCGTAGAACGTGTTTTCGTGAGTGAGTGTGGCAACGGTGCGAGGTCTGACGGGGATGTTGAGATAAGAGGAGCCAGCCATGCGAGCGGCATATTGTCATCATCTACGAATGTGGCAATCGCGGTCTCACTTCTCGACTGTAGGTTTGGCTTCCCAGATCCCATCCTCTGCCTTGGAGTTGACTGAGGGCGGCCTGCGGGGATAGGTACATTTTTCTTCTTTGGCGTCACCTCTTCCATCCGACTTCGGAACGCGGTCTCCAGAATCTTCAGGTGCTGCTTGCTATTCCCCATATCCTCTAACGCCACGCCTTCGTCTTGATAATGCTCCAAGACACTATCCTTCGAGTTGAACTTCGCTACGGTTTCTGGATGCAAATCGCCCTCTTCAATGCCATATAAATCCATCATCTGAAATCGCAATTGTTCAGGGAACATAGCGCCTTTCATATTCATGAAATTGATCATGAACCCACGAACTTCACGAAATTCATGTGCTTTCTGAATTCGCCGTGCATCGAGTACGTGTTCAGTTGGCGGCATCAGTCGAGATCTGTCAATTGATTGTACCGCTAAATTATTTCTCGGGGCTTTGGAGAGGGGCTTCGTCGGTGGAAGAGGGGTTGATGAGTTGCGAATATTTCGGATATCATTGAAAGAATTTCGTTGATGAGAATCAGAATCTGCTAGCACCTCATCATCGGGCGCCGTGAGGGTGATAGTTATAGATGTCCTCGCCGAACTTCGAAAGATCGTTGACGACTTTGCGTTTCGTTTGGGAGGCTTTAGTTTCTGCTTCTCCGTTCCAGACTCGGCTAATGAATTGGGGTTTGAAGGCCGGTCATCTGACGATATGTATGCTACGACAGCTGGATTATATTCGGACGAAAGAGAAACATCATGGGGAGGCTCCTTCACGGACTCGATTAATGTAGGCTTGGTAGTCTCGTTCTTGACCTTCTTCACCGATCCATCACCACCCATGCGCCAAGTATTTGGCGGTGGTTTCGCAGCGGCACTGGCTGCAGGTGGCTGAGGACGATCAAGTGAGGTGGCGGATTCACTCCAAAGGTCAATAGTAGGCTCCAGCTTGTGTGCATTCCGAGGGGGTTTAACGAGAGTGAATCTCCCACGAGGATTCGGTGGAGAATTCGATTGTCGCTTTTTGGAGTCAAGTCTGAGTATCTCATCCTCCTTGTAGGATTCCCGATCCGAGTCCTGCTCGCTATCTTGACGCCGGTCATTCTCCCCGGCGTCAAGTGCTCTGTAAAATATTAGCTCGTAAACCAATTGAAGGAAGCCATCCACCTACAGTGCCTGCACAGCATTTTTGACCCAGGCAAACTGCTTCATAAATTCTTTCTTCCAAGATCCTTCAACTTGACTCCGACGTCACAAGATCAATTCCTGGGAAATTGACAAAGGGCATGCCCTGTGGGACTTCCTGCCAGACTGCAAATACGGGCCGGCTCATGTGCTGTAGAGATAGAGGACAAGCGCTGGTATGGGGAGGTCCAAAGTGTTGGGAAATTGACGACCCAGTACCGTATTATAAATGGGCTCTTATCTTTCCTTTTCGCTGTGCTACTCCAATCAATACACTGACACCATTTTTGAGACACGCGTGTGAGATATAATAAGGATCGCCAAGATCGGAGGGCTTCTGTCGTCGATATTCAGAGATCCAAATGCCCAAGATGACTACCAACAAAATTGGTCAATTGATGGGAGTCTGTCGAGTTTTGTTTTCCAACCTTCAAGGGTTCGAATTTGGGAGGTGGGACAAAAAATTATTGTTTGTTTTCCACAGGGACGCCATGTGGCTTGGGTATGTCTCAGGGCGAGGAATGGGGAAATGGCAATAAATAACTCATGCCTTTGCATGACGGTCAAGGGGTCTTGGAAAAGAATCAAGTGTGACTAGCTAAACACGCATCAGATTCGAAGCAGTAGTCAGGTAACTTCTTTGCCGTCACTATGTCATTTGATCGACACCGGAGATCTTGACGTTCGGTGGTTGCTTCTCCTTGTTCGGTAGCAGAAGCTGGTCGCCAAATAGGGGCTTGGACTCGGCAGGGATCCTTATCGCCAATACTTCATCAGGCGATTGCTTCCCACCTGGGGAAGAGGCTGCTGATAGTGCTGCTGAGGGCGCGGGCGGAGCTGTCGGTATGCTGTAGAAGTGCGTTTCGACGGCACTATTGATGTATTGACAACTATCAGCAAGGCGCCTTGCGGATCGAAATTGCAACGCGAGGGAGATGTTCTGGCGACGAAAAGTGCTCATAAATACCTCTGTAGACTCCCAATTTCCTCAACCACGACGCTGCAGGTTGCGTTATGATGATTCTGATGGTAAGAGAGCTCGTCAATTTTCCTAGTGTCCTGTATCAGCGGCGGCAAATCCCCAGAGGGCAACTGGGAGGCCACGATGCGACGCAACTTACGCCGATAGCATCGCAAGCTGAATCTGAAAGATCCGGTGACTCTCATTCTTGCGTTCTTCAATCTCGTTATGGATCTGATTGCGGGCCGACATCCAAATGGCTGCCGTTTTCACTCTTGAGATCCTGTCGTATCGGCTGCCGCCGGTGACAAGTTGTGCATTTTTTCTCAGCTCTCTATCCATCCGTCGCATCCGCTCCAAAGATTGTCCATAGAGACCTTGGAAATATTTAAAGTCGCCTTTACCGTACTTTCGATCCGGATGGCGTATTTGGGATGCAAGATAAGCATTGTTCAGCATATTTGTCTCGGTTTCGAGGAACTCGATCTTGTCAAGCGCACTGGACACTTCCGCTTGTGTATCCATAGCGTTTCTGAGACTGATGGCACGCGCATAGAAGCTTGCGACTACCGCGAAGACAAATGTAAGGATCCCAGTAACGCTTGCCGCAATTGAGAGAGGGCTGTCCTGTGCCATTGGGACATAACTTGAGAGATTCCATAAGACTGAGGATTTTCAAACAGCGTTGAATACTGTAAAGTTGTTTCTTGAAGGATTTGGGATCCTGTGTGACCCCGCTTCAGCGATCGTCCTAAACCCCAGGCAACCGTACAGTGTCATTTTGCCGCACTCCTGCTGCTGTTGCGCGACATAGGCCACGCCGCAGGGTGGTGTACAGCGTCTCCAAAGGGAGCAGTAGGAGAATTTCCCTCTGCATGCTGTGCACTCCCGCTGTCAACTTGACTTGATCGCTATCCGGTGTTACCGTGTTGAAATCCCCCAAGTGTTGCCGACAGCTTATGGAAAATACTTGCTCAGCAGAGGGAGGGAATCTTGGAAATTCTGTGCGAGAGAATCTCTGAATAACTCGAGAAAAATTCTGAGAGACATCTCAAATCATTTTCAGGAAGATCGCCTACAAGGATTCCGCAAGATTCGTGATGATGACAGGAGCTGGAACCAGGGTCCTGACGATCTCCCCCTGGTGCCCGGTATCTCTGTTTGCTGTGGTTGCTGTGCCCTTCGCTTCCACGCAAAAGGTAGGAACGATGCTGGCTGGGACGAACTGCTGGCTTGACAGCTTCGGTCTAAAAGCTCCCGTACCGAAGCAAGCATGATACCTTTGATGCAAGGAAATCATTCCAAAGGTCCCCTGAAATGCTCGAGAATGCTTCAAACATTTAAGGTTAAGATGCCGCTCCGTAGACACGTCTAGGCCCGCCAATCGCACCCCCAACGCAGCGCCACCCACGCACTATGGCGCGAGCTCCTTCAAACGATGCTGAAACCGGTTGTAGACTCAGGAAGGAGTTGGGCTACTCGACCATGGCGCTCACTCCGGGTGCCGTATATCATGGCACGGATCCCATGGCGCCAGGACACTTGCACTTGCAATTCTTTAGCAGCAGACGACTACGGACATAGTTCTGCTTTCTCTCCTTCGAAATATCCTTGCCGCCGAAGCCCACGAGCAAACACTGACCTGAGTTGGACCTCAGACGCAAATTTGGCAGCGTAGCAACGCCTTCTGATCCATAATAATGGCTGTGTCATCAGATTCTCCTGCTCCACGCGAAGCAGCAGTGGCAGCGATATCTGACAATCCACCGAAAACGAATGGCCTCGAGGCGAATACTGCAACCACACCCCCAAAGACTTCCATAGATACCTCAGGGGCATACGACCTAAAGAATACGGATGGGGTGGACAACACTGCAGAATTCGACGGCGATGTGAATACAAACAATGAGATACCCTCGCAAGAAGTGCTGAGGAGAGTGGAGGACATGAATTTGCTTGACCAGGATGGCAAAACCATTCCGTTCAAGCACTTGTACAGTGGCCCAAATGTGGCGAGGAGGGTAATGATAATATTCATACGGCATTTCTTCTGCGGCGTAAGAAAGAACCTCAAATCCCATTGACACGGGCAGCTGACCTTGCAATTTCTGCAGAATTGTCAGGAATATATCCGCAGTATTACATCTTCCATAACCACCGCCGATCTCCTACAGCTGCCCACGCCTACCTTTATCGCGGTCGTCGGATGCGGCTCTCCCTCCTTGATATCGATGTATAAGAAAGAAACGTCCTGCCCTTTCCCCGTCTACGCGGATCCCACCAAAAAGCTGTACGACGAGCTTGGGATGCTTCGCACACTCAACCCTGGTGCAAGACCCGAATACATGCGAAAATCAATGATGAGCGCCATGGCGGGAAGTTTTGTGCAAAGTTTGAAAATGATCAAGGGCGGAAAGGCATTCCAAGGCGGTGACTACCAGCAAGTTGGCGGGGAGTTTCTTTTCGAACCGGTGAATGCGGCGACACCGATTTGCAGCCCGGACGTCAGCAATGGAGATAACGAAAACAAGAAACTCGGAGAGGTTGCGAACGGAAACCTGGGAAGTGGCGAATATGAAGAGAAGCGTATTACATGGTGCCACCGAATGCGGAATACGCGAGACCACGCAGAGATCCCAGAACTGAGAGAAGTGCTGGGACTTGATGGACATGGAGTCCCAGGGCAAAACAGAAAGCGTTGGACCCGAGCCCTCGGAGCGAGGAAGGGAACAGGCTTGAGCACGCGATCAAGTGTGAGCATGACTCGAAATGGTAGTGGCAGTGGAAGACAGAGCAGCGAGAAGCCGATGGACAGTTCCAATATCGTCCGATAGATGCGTATTTACTGACTAAAAAAGAGGGGGAGCACGGAGCATTTGGGAGCGTGGATGTTTGCTATATAATGCGATATATTTCTGTTATTTGTTCGCATATTATTATTTCTTCTAGTCGAATGTCGATACCCATAGCATGTCAATGTTCTTTCATGAGATTCAGATTTGCAAAAGCGAATGATGATGCTGTGTGTAACTTGATCTTCATTATTTATCCGAGAATGAAACCAGTGTGCTCTTGATGTAACATTGCCCAATACTCGTTACAAAGAGACCTCGCCGGCGAGTTCCAATATCCCATCCAAGTTTCATGTCTCCATATCCATCAATATTTCGTACACAGCATCTGCTTCATTCCCGAATGCTTCCTCGTTGTCCTCGAGGTGCATTTCTCCAAAGCCACTTCCCGAAAGCAGGCTTTCCGTCTCCTCACTCTCTTCTTCCGGCGGCGGTGTATACCCTCCGATTCCAAGGCGTCGATCTTCCAAATCTTCCTCCATCATCTTCGCAGCTTGCTTTATGTACTCCAACAGACATTCCATTTGCCTCTCGTCCAACTTTCCACATGTCTGCAGGAGGAAGTTGAGGAACTTAATTTGAAATGGCACTACGGCTTCGAAATCTTCAGTCTCGAGCATATCGCGGTGATTAAACTCGTTAATACCATGGTCGTGTGTGCACTCGTCAAGCGCGGTAAGATTGTAAAATGTTGGATGATAGTCAGGGCACTGTGCGCTCGCGTTGTTGATGGTCCGGCTGAACGATTCGAGGTAGCGGACGCTGAAATTCAAGGATGCTGTTTCTGGGGTCGGTGGCCTTGATGGCGGCTGCTGCCGGTACTCAATCCCCGTTCGTTCGTGAACGGCGTATGCATCTCTCTGATTATTGCTGTTTTCCATCTTCGTCGCTTTTACTCCTGTTGAGTCTGTGTTTCTTTGAATTTACAGCAAAGCTGTCTTCTTTAATAAGTTCTTACTTTCTGGAGATGAAAGGAGAGGGAATTGTTTCGGTATTGGAGACGTTTCCAGGACTTCGTTGTCGCGGTTCAGGGGCAAGACATGGTCAAGGCTGTGTGTACTGTCTCGGGAACAAGTGAAAGCCATTTCATGTCAACTGTCAAAGGTCAACAGGCATGGGCAAGTCGACGAGCTTCTAGAAGAATGTGAAACTGTTAGTTTTTGGACATTCCCTTCTTTTGAGGTGTCGTGTCGTCTCAGATGTTGCGCGGGACATTTAATTCAACTTCCCACGCGTCGACCAAGTAGATATCCTCCCTCAAAAACCTTTCCTAAAATATCCTCTTTCAAACTTCTTTCTACGTTGTCCATATCATAGATTTCATCTCTCTAGCTTCCGGCCATCTCCGTTGTTGTTTCCGCCTTTCCGACAAATTTACCATACAATCGGCGATCCAAAAAAATGACACCGACGAAATCAGGTCATCTGTCCAAAAGTGGACCACTTCTCTAAACATGAATTTTGTGAATTGAGAATAACATCGTCATTTTAGTATGTCTATGTCACATTGAGGCATTTTCTCGTCCGAGCCGTCCGAAGTCAGCTGCGAATCTGATTGGCGACTTGGTTCTGCCCAAGGCGGTGTACTGCAACAGTATACTTCTTTAGCCCTCTTACTACATGCAGGAGTATATCTGCCGTATATTGGCCTAAGTAGTCGCCTGAATTTTCCAATGCTTTGAAATACAACAACTCAGGAACCAATGATTCTTTGGTCGGGAGAGAATTACCAGCGTGAAGATGAGCACATGGCACGTCAGGCTCTATACAAGATCCTAGGAATTACCTCAAATAAAGTGTTCTGATTCTTGCTTCTAAATCATAGAACTGCTCGGTTCAAGTTTTTGGCAAGCGGCGATCACCGGTGTGGGTTCTGCGTGCGGGCTCTTGAATTTTCTATTTAGCTTCCATGGAATACCCCAATTTGTCTATCATATCGAGCAGTCTAAGTTCCTGAGTCTTTGAAAACCCCTCGAATAAGTTCTTTGGCATTCTTCTGAATCCCTAAATACTCCTTCAAACATGGACACCCACTCCGCGCCACTCCGGGTATTGGTAATAGGTTCTGGTCAGTACCCATATTATGTCTCTCTATGGCCTTGACTGAGTTTTCTAAGGATCTGCGGGGTTACTATTTGCCCAAGCTCTTAAGAAGGTAAGCAATGCCATTTTTGTCACAACCGCTGCTGATCCACATAGGTTGGAATCGCCTGCACGGTGTTTGAACAAGACACTAGCTTGTACCAACGACCTCGGGATTGGAACTTTACCATCTACTGGTCCCAGAACGGGCTTAGAACCTGTTTGCCTGAGCATCTTCATCCTTTAGTGAAGACTGTGCAAACTGATCCGAATTTCGACACCGATGAGAACAATAGTATGCCAATTTACAACGGTCAGACTGGAGAATTGTTGAACTCCAATTCGGTTCCTTTCGGCTGGCGAGTCCAGCGGCGAAAGTGGCTCGCGATGTTAGAGGATGGTCTTGATATTCAGGTAAATTCTTCCGTGCCGTAACTTCTAGTCGCTACATGGTTTCCTCATACTTACCTAACTGGTTACAGTGGGGTAAGAAACTTGAACATATTGAAACATCGAACAATATCGTGACGCTCAGCTTCGAAGATGGTACCAAAGAAAGCGGCAATCTTCTCGTCGGTGCCGAAGGGGCACATTCGCTCACTCGCGAATACCTCTTGGGTCCGAAGGAGGCAGCACTGCTGCCATGTCCCATTGTCTCCAGTATAACCATTTCCACGATTAGCAGAGAAGCTGCCCTCGCTCTGCGCAGTTTAAACAGAAATCACGTAATTACTCTTCACCCAGAAGGATTGTTTACCTGGACAGGTGGTATGTTCTATTAAGATCCCAGATACGCATTTGCTAATGAATCTCAAGTTCACGATGCCACATCCGAAGATCCTGCAGAATGGACCTTCATGTTGATCCAGTCATGGCGATCCGACGAACCAACAGGTCTCGAGGGCGATGCTATTCTACAAGATGTGTATAGGCGCGGAAGAAAATATGCCTATCCTTGGAATGAGGTCTTCACGTCCATTCCACTTGGGACAAAAGTATGGCATAACAGACTTTCAACCTGGTCGCCCAAAGCATGGGATGGAGCGGGTCTTGTAACTTTAGCTGGAGATGCTGCACACCCTATAACTTTCCGTGAGTTCATCCATACTCATAGCGAAAACACCTACTGAATTGGGACCTTCCTAGATCGTGGACAAGGCGTAAACAATGCTATCAATGATGCAGCAGACTTCCTCAGCCACCTCCAAGCCATGAAAGAGCATACACCAGAAGAGCTCATCGCTGCAGTCAAGAAATACGAGGGAGTACTCGTACCGAGAGGCAAAGAGGCAGTCTTAGCGTCATATAATAACTCGCTGCTGGTTCATGATTGGGAGACTGCGATGCAATCTCCTCTTTTCACCAAAGGCTTGGCAAAATATCAACTGAAGGAGGAAGATCTTGCGGCTATCAAGATTGTTAATGTTGCTGGTTCTGCTGCGGAAAACGTTTTTGCTGAAATTCATGAAGCTCATTCTGCCCCTCAGATTGAAGCTTAGGATTAATCGGAGATGCTTTTCCTTTGGTAGCCGAAAAGAATACAATTAATGGGATCCTGCTACCTTCTTGACAATCTGCCTCTTTAGCACACTTAAACATTGTTCTTCCCCTCAAATACCACCTTGCCGCGATTTTACTTCGACAAACTCCGTCATAAGTGCCTTCAGATCCCCGACAAAACAATTGAGTTTGGCTTCAAAAATCCGAGGTTGAGCCAGAGAGCATGTGTCTGTTGAAAGCTGCACCGCCATCTTTCTCAATGAGTGCCCTGGAAAACGCCGCGAAATACAGACGAGCATCCCGCTGCTCCATCAGCTTCCTACGATGTAGATTGTTGGCGGTCATGGAAGGAAGGGTCAGAAAAAAGTGGATGTCTTTCGTCTCATTTGCATCATAAGGCTGCGACCCGTTCAAGTCTCGGCACGCATGCTCCTCAAAATACCTCTTAAATGGTATGAGAACCTCTTGAAATCCGTACTGGCAACCGGCTACGTCGATAAACCATTTCTCATTGTCGTTCTGCTTGTTCTTCGTTTGCAAGATCAAGACCGTGTGTGGTGGAGTATCGCTGGGCAGGCTGCTAATATTTGAAGCAAGCTTGGTCATGAAACTGGGCTTTCCTGTAGAAATATCACTTATCATGACGCTAGAACTGACCCCTATTACCGAAGTCAGCGAAGATAGAAGGGAACATAATTCGCACTCTTACCAGTAAGAAGCTGCCGAGCTAAAGGACCAAGGAGTGCCATTGCAAGCGTGCACTGATTATTCGCAAGGGCTACTTCTCTGTGCTCCAGGTTTGCAGTGAGATGACTGGGAAAGTGCGTATGGAAAGGACGATCATGTGTTGACCCCATAAGGAGACGAAGAGTTCCATCTCGGAATTCGATGCTCTCGAGATCAATATCAAACACGCATTCTCGATAAGCTAGAAGTGTTGCCTTGAGTATGGTGGCGATTCGGATCAGCTTCTTTCGCCTCTCCAGGACATTGCACTGAGGCTTGTGGTTCTGCCAGTCCCTTGTCTGACAGTCACGGCTGCAGTAGACAACACCGATATCTTCATCGGGTGCGTACACAGGGGCATCTACACAGCGTGTACATCTCATCGAAGCGAGAATATCACAGTTTGCACGCTTGGTAGCACTGAATTTCTCCTCCGTGTCTCCGACATCTCGTGTCGACGTCCCAGGCCTGCCCAGGGTTCTCTTCCATTCCACATAGTGTTCAGTAGTCGTATATCCAGATCCCAATAACAGTCTGAATTCCGCTTCGGCTCCTTTTTCGCCTAGTTGAAGCTTCAGTCGGGTTGGCCACTCTTCAACGACGGTGTTGATCTTCTTCATTTTGAGGCTCAAATCCGCAGATATTTTGTCAAAATCGCAGAGTGCCATGTATCTAAAGAAGAATTAGCATCGACTCAGCAGTCTAACCATAAGGGTCTTGAGGGGTTGAGTCTGCCTTTTGAAATATTTGTTTGCATCGAGCGGTAGGTTGCGCGCATCCCAGATCCTTAGCATTTCTGCGTTGTGCATCCATGTATCTGGATCTTTCATAAACAGCAACGACATTTTATCAAAAGCAAGATAATTGGAGAGAAATTTCATGTCGGGTGCTTGCTCCTTCCCAGGCTGCTGCTTGACCATTTCCATAACGGCGTTAATATAGAGAGTGATCAATGTGGCATGCGGGTTCCTCTGCTGTGATTGCATCAAAGGAGTCAAGAGAGACAGGGTGTCCCGTGTCCCAAGATAGCCCATGTCGCAGATATTTGCTACCTGCTCATCATATTAGTATTAATTTGCCACATTTTCTAGGGGCTGTACTTCTATTCTGGAGTATCGATCAAGTTGAAGATGTGGGGGCAATTCAAATTACATCGACATTGTAGACCTCGAAACTTATCCGGGTTTTGGAGAGGCGGTCCAGAAACCGTTGGAACATGCCATGCAGGTAAATGAACAATTTCCCGTACCAGTCTCGTTGGGCAAGTGATGATGTACGTTGAATATCCAAATTCGGCCATCCGTTGGAGGGGTCAGCTTTAGCACACATTGGCCATTCTCGCAAAGAACAAAATAGTGTTCTGAGCAATGAAGAAGTCAGGATTGATCATAATCATGTACAGAAATACTTACGGATTCGGCACATCAAACCCCTGTCGTGGATGGCCGAACGGCAGTAGCAAACCATCCTCTTGAAAGCGCTGCTTGGCAACACGCGTAAAGGGGAATGTTTCTTTGAAATACCATCGGTCCCGATAGTCTGCTCTTTCTGGAGCAAGAGTAGTAGCCTTGCGGATCTCTTTCGCATATTCAAGGGTCATGCCACGAGGCGCACTAAGAAATCCACGAAGCTTGAGCCATGCTTCTTTCTTCAGAACGAGACGAAGGGTTTGGCCAGTCGAAAATTCCCACGTCTTGGCCAGAATTGTGTTTGGCGGTTATTGATGATGCGATTACATACCTCCGCAATCATCGGCGCCACTTTGGTTTTCAAATATGACAGCATACTGAAGGGGATGAGAGCAGAGTACCAAAGATGAATCAATGCCTCCGCCAAGCCGAATGGCATCTTCGTCTGAATATCAGTGGACTCGTCCGCGGTGAGGACCAGAAGTAGCAAAACCACATTTCGGGCTACTAAATCAAAGTCTCGATCATTCATCGTGACACTGATCTGCTGTGTCATACCTTCCAGGAGATCTGCAATGGTCTTGACGATATGGCGGAGGTCTCCCGATGCTGTTTGGCGTCAGCAAAAAAAAAATAAGTAGGGTCATAGCCTTAAACCTGAGAATAATATGAGATATCATCTCGATAGTCGAGACCCTCGTTTTGCTCCAGCTTTAAGACATCGAAAGCCGGGGTATTTCCCCACAAGTATTTGTTCCCTCCAAAAGTATTGTGCAAGTTCTTAGCGGCTTGACCCGTCGCCCATGGAGGTACACGCCCCTCACGGTCCCATGATGGACGCCAGTTATCCTTGCCCATTGGAGACTTGCAGGCCTTTTTATGTTCCGGCCAATGAGCCTTTTGGCAACCAACATCGCAATACTAATGTATGTCAGCTCGCCTCGAATGTAATCGAATAGCACATGCGTTGGAATACTTACGACTACAAGCTTACAATTTCCACACGCTTTTATCCCTTTGCGCTCGCATGGAGGACTTCCGGGAAGCCAATTCGCGCAGGCTGGGAGAAGGACCGATGGTGCAGACACTATTCATATCAGAGTTTAGTATTGTTTTTCTATGGAGAGCAAACGGAGGAAAAAATGAACAGCAGACCAAAAAGCTCAACGGCGGGAAGTTTAGGAGGACAGGTAAGGGCAGTGAGCTACTTACTACTGTAGTTTGTATTGATGATAGTAGCTTGTATTCCGGTACGCTGGGTAATTATTGCAGCGATACTACCATGGCTGGTACCTCAGTCCTCACGGCTTTGGACTCAGGCAGATGACACACGCTTAGTCATTGTGTAACTCAATGAACATGCAGTCTTTTTCTTAGTGTCGAAATACACAGAAATTCATTGGCGAAATAAACGAGGGACTCATGTTTGAAGTCGAGATATATTTTCTTTACCTCGTGTCTCCAAACAAGCGGCGGCTCGCTCCTATAACCTTCAGAACAAAGAGACTCCCCCGAGACACTGTGTGATCATGTTGCAACTCTAGACGTACTTTTAATTGTCGAGTGAGGTTCAATAAAATATTATGAAAGAACAAAAAAACTACAACAAGAAGCTCAATAAGCCGAGCATCCGTTCATGCCGAGTACTATCACGGAGGCTGATCCAAATTCGAAGCTGGTGACTATTCAACAAAGCTATTATGAAAGGTACAAAAATGGTTTTATGTATACTGGCGCTTCATATTCCTTCCCCACCGCCTACATTTCTTCGCTCAGACCCTGCAGATGCCTTGCCGCTTTCGACCAATCAATTGTCTCTCCTGGCCTAGCCACCCAAGTCATCAGAGTATTCGAAAGAGATCCTGTTCTAGGAGCGTGTGATATCAAGGAATCGCTTCGTATTCCGATGATTTCGTCATACTTTTCTTGCTGCCGAGAAACCGGATAACGAGGGACAGCTGGGATGAAGACCTCAACGTATGTGAGATTGCGGAAGCCCTCTAGCCACATGGGAAAGTTGTATAGAAACATTTCTCCTACGCCATCTGCAGAGAGATCTAGGCCGTCTGAACTTAGGCTGATGTGAGCGTGCGTGATGAATGCGCCCTCGAAAATTGATTCGATGGACTCCGGCTTCGGAAAAAAGTATGCGGTGTCGTCCTTGCGCAGAACCGTTCTATAATCATGATTCCATGCAAAGCTGAACACAGGCTTGATGTCGATAGCTATCTTCCTAACTAGGGGCTTAATTCTTTGGAATTTTGTCTCGAACGCTTCGATGGTAAAAGGTGGAACGTAGATGTACGACTGCTGGTAGAACAAGGCAAGTGCTTGGTGGTATGGAGCGACTTGGGGACGAAGTGCGATGATAAGAGGCGGGATAATGAGGGCGTGGTTGTCGTTTAATGGGGATCCCAAGTCACATTCGCGGAATATCATGTCCAGCAACCTGGAATTTCTCTATGTCAGTAATGCTATTTAATTATGCCAGCGAAGAAACGAGGTGCGTCCGGATTTTACTCACTCTGGTGCCAAATCTTTGAAACTGAGTCTTCGAACCCAGGATCCTGGCTGACGGGAATCGGTTTTCTCATCAGCCTCAAACGCATCCGAGACTGCCAAAGTGAAGTCGTCTTCAATGAATTCCTTCTCCATTTCATCCATCTTTAGAGACTGGAATGGGTAGTTGCAACTTAGATTTCTGGAGGATTTGACGCGCGCGGGGTATTGTGTGCTTGCCTGAGAAAAGAATTCAATCAAGCTCATCAAGAGAATGGGTTGGTGAAACCAAGAGGCCAAATAAGCGGAATTTGAGAAAGCAAAAGTGAATGACGCTGGATTCCTTCAGTTCATGCCAAACCTATTCACCCGCTTATTTCTTCAGGTGAATGGGATGCATAAACCCGCAAAGAAATAGATCTTTGGGAGGAATAAAATATATCACAGCTGTCTGCCGTAAAGTTTGGTCAGAATGACCACTGAAGAGTCACTGCGTCTATCTACGACCAAGAATCCTGCGAAATGAGAGGACTGGGTGATTTGCTTGGGGAGTCCTGATGTCTCAATATGTGACAGACATTATCGATTCATATCACAACAGAATCTCATTCATGTCATATGATTCACCAAAGAGTTTCCCGGTACATGCACTCTCGAGGTTGGAGAGTAATGACAAGCGGCGGCGTTAGGGTTCGTGATCTCTTGCGATGGGTCTTCCGAGGCCGCTAGCTAAAGTCGCAGTGCCCAAATATTATTATCCGGATCTCAGGTGGGAGGTCATCCAATCCACGGAGTAAATCGTAGTTCATTCGCGAATATTGTTTAGAAGGACCGGAAGTGTCTCGCGATTTTGTCCTGACTGTTCGTTTCAACATTGGTAGTAGATAGGGCATCGTCAGAGGTCAATGAGAAAGACTCGAGGTTGTGTGCTTTGACGCTATAATTGGTGAAAGCGGTTCTATGCTTCTTGAATTTAAGTTATAGCTATGGATAGGATGGTTTATTAGGATTTCGATCGTTGATTTATAGCCCCTCTTCTTGATTGAAAAATATGCATTGCTCCAAATTTTATTACGCTGGGTGAATTAACCAAAGTCTTCTACATTGGGTGAATGACATATCTCCTCCCGCTGCATAAGTGAAATCAATCACTAAGCTATCTGCTTCTATTTGGAGCCTATTGGAGAGTTCCACTACTACCATTGCATCGATTTGCCCTCGGCCGTCCACTCCCATGTCTCATACCAATAAGGGGTCTCATACAACATAGGTGGGCGCACTACACTGTAAATGCTGTCGGCCCTAGGAACTGGACATTGCGAATTTCTTTGTTCGAAAGAAATAAGGACCGGATTCTCACCCGTTCTTGGGCCGCGTTGCCGAATTCGCTCTTCGTTTTTGGAAGAGTAGACTGCTGCCGGGTTTAACATGACATTGATTCGGTGGCGGTTCTCAGTAAAGATTTCACAGGACACACGTACGAGCCTTGTGAAGCGTGGCAGATAGTTGTGGAATTGATTTTGAGTTATGATCAAATCTAATTCGTGTCGCATACCTGGAAGGGTTCTTCTACCATCGTGATAGAAATGTATCTCTTGGATGGTTGGAAGTAATTGGTCTATCTCCAGATTCCGGAGGGTAGGAATGTTGAATCGGATTCTATGAGGCCTTGATGGGTCTTTGATAAAGGCAGGTGCAAATGATCTATGAGCATTAGCCAGTTTGGCAATCATACGAGAGCCTGATAGCTTACGAATATGGGATTGCAACCGATTGGATTGTCTCGACGGCACAACGTTTCATCCACCCAAATCCGTCTCCAGTTCCAGATGACACAATGTACGTGTTCAGCCGATAGAACAACTGCAGCGCCTCGGAGTATGATCTGGCATGGAAAGGTCCAGCAAGAGCAAGACAACGAAGAGCGCCGACGAGAGCTGGCATTGCGGTGGAACGATCTGGGTCTCCATCTGTAGCAAATCGAGGACGCCAACTTAGATCACAATACTGCATGATCATGCATTGAATCTCAAGTGGAAAATTCGTGAAAACGAATGGTCCCAGCACAGTGTTCGGATGATTCGCGTGGGGCGCTGGTACCAGCGACTGAGATGTACCCGTAATCGTATGGGAGACCGTCTGGTTTGCGGAGTCGTCGTCGTTGTCCATTTTGGTTCGGTCTTGGGGTAATTCCGTGAAGATAATCGAGATTCAGAGATAGAGAGGTACTAGTGATAAAGTCGACTTCCGTGGTTTCGGGGTTTAAGAACTGAAGACTTGTTGTCAAAAGATGAAATTTTTCGGTGTACATGACTCTAGGCGGGAGGAGGAAAGTCTCAAGGGTGCGGCTTTTGCGCCTTCCTTCTACAACTGCTTGCCTACCGCTGCCATGGCATCCGCAGCTGGCAGTAGCGACTGTTGAGTGTCACAACACAGAAGAATTTCCACCCATACTCTTCATTCGACGACCAAATTTCGATCATGGAATCTTCATCCTTAGCGAGCTCTTTCCCCCCTTTTCTCAGTCGTCTATTACCCACACGTGACTACCCCTCCTTTTCACTAATCCCCCACTCTCGCCTTCAGCCTCAAGTTTTCTCGTGGTAGAAGACTTGTATTAGAAAACAGAAGGCTAGGGACGGTGATGCTCGCATTTAGTTGGCTCGTCTTACTGTTGCGTAGCAGGCCGAGTCTTCTCACTCCTCATTGTGTTTGGATGGCCCATGCTGCTCGGAATGTTTGACTCCTTTGGATGCGACCCTTCAATGTGGAAGGCAGGAAAACGCTCAGGACACCGCAGCAGAACTCAGGAGGAGGAAGGAGCAACTGTACCTTGAAGCGACGATAAATCTGTTGTTCGCAACCACAATACAGTCAATACTGACATGGTGGAGCCCGCTTTTTCAAATGCTTCTATTCTATGGGAACGATATATACAAAATTCTATCTCTCTTAAAAATCTAGGCAGCAACATATGGCTTGGCAGGTCCACTAAGATCAATGTAACCATACTCCTTCATCTCTTTATCACTACCCAGCTTCTCGCCCCACGCCTGCATATCCTTCATGAACCCATCCACATTCTCTTGTTTACTCAGGTCAATCGGTTCCTGATCCTTACCAACCTGTCTGATCTGTGTTCCGGCCGCGACGTTAGTCAAGCCGAAGTTGTCTTGATCGAGCTTGGCCTCAATAGCACCGGTGACCTTGCCGTCCAGAATATCTTTTGGCAAGTGGGGTTCTTGGGTAGCAGGACGACCGAGACCGACACCGTCAACCGTATCGAGTGCTTTTACCATTGCGCCGACAGTCTTCAGACCACCAGTAATGTAGGTTTTGGTTTTTGTGAGAGGCTTGACGATTTCTTCTGCGAATTCGATGAAGAATGACTCTCGTTTCTTGGTGCTTTCTCTCTTGTGTTCGAAAGCTAACGATTCGTACGTTCCACCAGATAGTTCGACGTAGTCAAAGCGTGCCTTTTCTAATGCTTGGCACATATCTTTGGCCTCCTCGGGGGAGAATCCCTTTTCTTGGAATTCTACCGAATTGACCTTCATTCCGACAATGAAGTCCTTGGAAACTCGCTTTCGAACTTCCTCGGCAATTTCTAGAGTGAGGCGCAGACGGTTCTCGAGGGAGCCACCGTACTTGTCTGTACGTCGGTTTGTAGATTCGGAAAGGAATTGTGCAAGGAGGTAGCCGTGCGCGCCGTGTAGTTCGATACCATCGTATCCTGCTTTGTCTAGAAATTCGGCAGCGTGAGCAAATCCTTCTATTATTTGAGCGATGTCGTCGGGGGTGGCGGGGTGAGGTTTCCCAAATGCCATTCCCATAACGTTTCCTACCGAAGAGTTAATATGGTCCAAATACAATGCTTTTGGGGTTGGGAAGTACCTTCTAATTGAACATCAGAGGCGGAGACGGGGTTCGGCTGGATGCGGTTCTCGACTTGTCGACCCGGGTGGCTAACCTGACCAACAATCAAACTTCCATGAGCTTTGGCAGCTGAAGCCAGGTCCTTGAAAGCCTCAAATCTTGTACCAGAATATTCCGCGTCTCTTGGAATAATAGGGTTGCCCATGGCTTCCAGTTGATCATATTCGATCATAATGTTACCGGTCAGGATTTGACCAAAACCTCCTTCACCCCATCGCTTGTAGACGTTGATGAGGTTCTTAGAGGGAATGCCGCGCTTCTTGAAGTCTTTGGGATCCCACGAGGAGATTCGTTCTGTCATAGCAGCCTTGAGGAAACGGTTCTTGGCTGTCTTGCCGGAGAACTCAAACTTGAGAGGCTTGCCCAGAGGCGAAGCGTCCGAGCTGTCAGATTGAAATCTTGCTGGTGCCATTGTGAAATTTAAGGTATATAGAGAATAAAAAGGTATCTAGAAATGTCTATGAGACAAAAAAGCAAAATTTGGAGGAGGGGCAATTGTTTTATACAGCCATAGCCTTCAAACTTGGCAGCCGTCAATTAACTCAGCATTTCTAATAAGCGTTTTCAGGGTCCAGGCCCATCATGTCACCGGCACCTGAACACGGTGGAGAAGACAGGGCCTCTGAGAGATTCAGGACCACTCGATCCTTGAGAGTCTCTATCTCCGAAAACATCTTCCCAGAATCGTGGATATACACTAATGTGCAAAGAAAGTCTCTCTGGGGTATTTAGGATCGGACGTCATATTGTTCGAGCAATTGACCAATAACACGGAGTATAACATTCTCCTAGGTTTGACGAGAAAAGTCCGAGGTTGAAGGAGGCTGAGTCGAAGATGACGATGCCGCTTTCGGCTGACAAACGACGATGACATTGAGGGGCACAGTCACGTGCTTGCAGCAGCAAATTCACTCTCCAAATGGTTTCGTGAGGGACATCGTGAGGGTCAAAGTGAACAATAATAGAGGACAAGATAAACATTGGAACTCTGCAATAATATAAATCATTCAAGGTTACCTGATTATTCATGCAGCTTACGGATCCTTACGCAAATCTTTCGACGTGATTACTGTACTTGGCACGCAAGCGACCTCGGGATAACTTCGATACATTTCCATTGGCAATTCCCATTCCTCCATATACTTAGACCGCAACAAAAATTGCCTATAATTCTCCCTCCATATGCTACCGAAATCTTCATAGCCACCAGGACAATGCCCGACCTCGACTCTACCCCCCAACTCCCTTCATGGAATTATGAAAACCACGACGAAAACGATACAATACCACCTCTCCCACCCTTCTACTCCCCACGCCCAATTCCTGTCTCTCGCGCCATCTCTGAACTCGACTTGAACTCTCTTTCCTTATCCGATCGCTCTATAGATTCGCAACTAGAATCCTCAGACGCACATTCAGAATCCGACCCAGATCCCGCTCTCCCGGGCCTCGTATCCCCCGCCTTCACCCCGCCCTCAACACCCGGAACCGTAACACCTTCACATCATGTCCCTCGATCCGTACCCGTCGACAGCACACTCTCGAATGGAGGCTGCGGCCAGAAGAAACCGAAGCTGCTAGAGAAACTGCCGGAAGTCAATTGTGTGGTTAGAGCACGGATACCAACAACGATTAGCGGCGTGGAGATGTTTTTGCACCTATACCAGAACAGCGAGGATAACAAGGAGCATCTGGCTATTGTGTTTGGGAATGGGATACGGAGTATGAGTCTGGATAGACCTCGAGAAGGAGAGACAGAGATGGATAGGTTGATTAGAGGGGCTTATACGGGGAGATTATACCCGGGACGGACAACCTCAAGGATGCCGGAAAACGGAAATGGGAAGACGGCTACAAATGGAGAGGCGGATGGAGTAGAGAAGAAGAAAGATCCACCTCTGGTCCGAATTCATTCCGAATGCTACACAGGCGAGACTGTCTGGTCTGCACGCTGCGACTGCGGAGAACAACTTGACGAAGCTGCGCGGCTTATGTCGCTACCCGGATCCGGCGGCGGAATCATCATATACTTGCGACAGGAAGGACGTGGCATTGGGCTGGGCGAGAAGCTCAAGGCATACAATCTGCAAGATTTGGGCTCAGACACAGTTGAAGCAAATTTGCTGTTGCGGCACCCGGCGGATGCGCGGAGTTACGGATTGGCTACTGCGATGTTGGCAGACTTGGGACAGACTGATATCAGATTATTAACAAACAACCCTGATAAGGTTCGAGCGGTAGAGGGACCAAATCGCGAGATTGTGGTGAAGGAACGAGTGGCTATGATTCCTTTGGCTTGGAAAGGGAAAACCGGCGGTATTAGGAGCCAGGAGGTGGGTGGGTATCTCAAGACGAAGGTATGTCGCGCCAATTGAAGCCCTTGAAGACGCCTGACTGACAGAGACATAGATCGAGAAGATGGGCCATATGCTTGCAATGGGCGAATCTTGAAACCTTATGGAATGACGACGAAATGAATGCAATATTAGCAAGCCATGTATGTATACAGGAGATTTGGCAAGGCGAATGAGCAGCACCACGAAGATCCAGCATGATACATATGGTTTTTTCTGTATAAAACACCTATTTCCATCAAATCAACTTTGGATCTTCGGGGCTAGGCTGTTCAAATTTGGAGTATTGGGGTAGCACAAAAGGATATTAGTAGACACGTATCACACGTATATATCACGTTGTACAGGCATGTACTTGGCGCATTATTAGACCACAACGAGGTACGACTGAGTCCTCCAAATGCATGAGCGTTATACAGTTCTATCTAAATGTCGAATGATGGAAGACCCGCTTTAGCATTTTGTGGGATCTATATCGACCGCAATACCGGGTCACTCTCTGATAATTTTCATTATTTTTCAATCTTTGAATTTGTCTATCGCCCCCCTCTGGGGTTCCAGAGATACGGCCGAGACGCTACGGCCAAGTGGCCCATGATTACGGAGTCCGAAAGTCCTCGTGGAAACCACGAGCTTGTCTCAACACCGGGACCACTCACAAGACAGATACCCAGAACTGGAAACCCAGTCCTCCTAAAATGAGGGGTCTTGTCACCTCAGTGGCGTCCACCCAAAAGCTTCGAGGTCCCTTCCAGCCCCGCCCATTTCTTAGTCATGAATGTTACCTCCCCAAATTATAACGACAAGGATTCGTTCCGCCGAATTCACTGCTATCATAGCCTCAGCCAATACAGCGACAGCATCGCAGCCAATCCGGTATGCCGTCTGCATGTAGCCTAGCGCACCCATCAGCGCGGGCTTCTTATCGCGAGGCTGACCGGGGTAGCTGTGAGGGCAGGTAAAAAGACCACAAGCTGTCACATAAGTACTTCGGCGATGCCGCGACGCGCTCTTTTGCTGTTTTCCGGTCAGGAAGCGACTATTCAAGGCGGACGTTTTGGAAAAGAACCGCAAGATGAATGCCGATATTGAGAGGCGCCATTCTACGGTCGAGGAGAAAGATGCAGAGGAGCTTGCGGAGTTTGGGTACAAGCAGGAGTTGAAGAGAGATTGGGGGTTGATGCACAATTTTGGGATATCGTTCTCGATTATCGTATGACTTCTTCTCAACGCTTGAAAACCTATACTAATTGTTGTTGTAGTCAGTTATCACTGGTATTACCACCCTCTTCGAATATGGATTGGTGACAGGTGGGCCGGGCGGTATGTGAAATACTTCGAGGACTAAAATATAATTGCTGATGGAAGTAGTCATGTCCGTGGGCTGGATCGTTGTCTCGATGTTCACCATGTTCGTCGCGCTGGGCATGGCTGAAATCGTGTCTGCCATTCCAACTGCAGGCGGCCCTTACTACTGGGCAGCACTGCTTGCGCCTCCTAACCATTCCGCATACGCATCTTGGATAACGGGATGGTTCAACCTGCTTGGTCAAGTCGCTGTCACCACAGGAATCTCCTTCGGTCTCGCAGGCCTAATTTCAGTCACCGCAACTGTCAAGTCTTCCTACGAGCCCACGGCTGGAAGGACAATCGGCATCTATGCTGCAGTCCTCATCTCCCACGGCATCATCAATACCTTCGGCGTCCATGTGCTGCGCTACCTCAACAACACCTCCATTGCTCTCCATTCCCTAGGCGTAACATCCATCGCCATCGCTGTACTAGCCAAAGCACCAACCCACCAATCCGCCAAATTCGTCTTCGCAACATTCTACGATGGAACAGGTGATCCAGGCTGGAGCGTCCGGGCCAGCCCTGCGTATGTAGCAGCATGCGGTGCTCTCATGTCCCAATACACACTCACCGGCTTCGACGCCTCAGCCCACTTATCCGAAGAAACACGCAAAGCATCCTGGTCCGCACCAATAGGCGTCATCTCCTCCGTAGGCTTCAGCTCGCTCTTCGGCTTCTTCGTCATCCTATCTTTCCTCTTCAGCATCCAAGATTTCGCAGGCACGGTTGCCAGTGAGCGATTCTCGCAGCCCGTGCTGCAGATTCTGGTTGATGTATTTGGGGATGATGGTGCTGTCGTGCTGATGTGTCTCATTATGATCTGTGTCTGGCACTGCGGGCTCTTTTCTATGACTTCGAATTCTCGCATGATGTTCGCTTTTGCCCGTGATGGCGGTATACCCCACTTCTTCCATAAAGTCGACGCGCGCTTCAGCTCTCCCATCCGCACGGTGTGGCTCGCGGCCTTCCTATCTTTCTGTCTCGCGCTGCCCAGTTTAGGAAGCACGGTTGCGTTTGCGGCTGCCACGAGCATTGCCACAATCGGGCTATACATCTCCTACGGCATACCAATCCTTATCGGCCTAATCTACTTCCGGGACTTCAACGCTCGCAAGGGACCCTTTAACTTGCGGCTGTTCTCGAGACCTGTGGCGTTCATTGCTGTGGCGTGGATAGGATTCATCACAATCATCTTCTGCCTGCCGACGGCGAATCCAGTGACGAGTCAGACGCTGAATTATACTGTCGTTGCGGTGGGTATCATTGCTGTGGGAAGTAACCTCGTTTGGTTGGTTACGGCGAGGAAGTGGTTTGTTGGGCCGCAGAGGGAGATTCAGGAGGCTGAACGGTTGGGCGTTGATATTTTGGAGCCGGGGGCGCTGGAGAGGGCTGAGTTGGAGAATGGGAAGGAGATGAAGGCTTGAGGGTATTATTGTTTGTTGAGCGTGGCATTGGTAGCTGATGTAGGTAGATGCCTAATTACGATTTTTTCGTTAGTTCTGCGGGTGCCACTCCAGATAGCTTGAAAGTTCGAGCAAATGTCCCATTGCCACAAAGGTATCCATAAGATCTACATATGAAATTTTCAATTAAGATTAGTTCTATTTATTTCCCCGAGTTCACCAACTCCGCAATCTTCTAATAGGAGGTACATTTTCAATTTTCAATTAAGAAATTTTATTCCAGTTACTGCCCTGAGTTCATCAAATCCGCAATCTTTTCAGCTAACATATCTGTTGCACACACAGTCAGTTCCAATGGACTAAAGAATGAGGGAATATAAATCATCGAAGTCAGAAGGACTTACATATAGATCCTTGCGGGTGACCCGGCGGTAAGAATGGAAACGCGCTGGCATCGACGACTCTCAATCCCGATACACCAATGACCCTCGCATGGCTATCAACAACAGCCATGGGATCCGACGTGTTCCCCATCGCACAAGTAGCAGCAGCATGATACACCGTCAAAGCCTGCGGTATGATCGCCTCCAAGATTTGTTCATCCGTCGTATAATTCGCGCCGGGATACGCTTCGTTACCAATGATGACGTTCCCCATAGCCTTCGTCGCCCACACCTGTCGCGCGCGCTTGAACCCTGCGATCGCTACTTCTCGATCTCTGGGATCCGCGAGGAAATTTGGGTTCACGAGAGGGTTGGCGCTCGTATCCGTGCTGTTTATAGTCACGTTTCCTCTAGAGAACGGCGCCACGAGACCAGCGGAGCCGGTGCCGTACATGGCGGTTGGGATCGGCGGGACGGTAGCTGTGAAGTCAAGGTTGTTCCCCGCGAACGCGTCAGAGAACAGGAGCTCGATTACAGGCCAGTCTGAGGGTAAGGCTGCGAGACCTTCGCGCGTGGCGTTGCTCAAAGTGCATGTAAGGTCTTCTGGCAGTTTCTCGAAGCCGACGAGCTCACCGCCTGTGCTTGTCAGGGCACCGGTACGGTTTGTGAGGTAGAGTTCAGCTTGTTCGGCCGCGTAGACGGGGTTGGCTAAGGCGCTGTGGGTCAGGAGGTCAACTTGCCATCCGATGCCGAAGGATACGTGATCTTGCAGATTCTGACCGACTCCAGTGAGCTCGGAGACGATGGGAATTGAAAGGTCCTCCAGGGTGTCTTTGGGGCCGATTCCTGAGACCATGAGAAGTTGTGGAGAGCGGAACTACAAGAGTCAGAACCAATTTCCCAGTTTGAATGAGGAAACTTACAGCTCCTGAGGAAACGATCACTTCCTTCGTCGCGTTGAGCTGATACACCGATCCTCCCGAGTTTACAATTACTCCTGTCGCTTTCTTCTGGTCATCAAACACAATCTTCTCAGCCCGCGTTTGTTGGTAGATACTGAAATTTGTCTCAGATTGCAACGCTTGCCTCAGGAAAGAACTTTCGGAGGATTGACGGGTCTGGGTAAAGCTATCCAGAGCGAAAGGGGAGTATGAATATCCGAGGATATTCCCGTCGAGAAAACCAGCTACTTGCGACAGACCCAGCTCTTTCAATGCCAATTTGATCCAGGTTGCAAAAGAGGTAGAGAAGTTGGGATATGTGATTCTGAGGGGTCCCCCGAAGATTGAAAATGAGCTGCTGGAATACTTCGGCGTTGAGTTTGCAAGCCGGGTATACTCATTTGGAGGGGTGAATGCGACACTTTTCTTGAAGTATGGCAAGAGGTGTTCAAAAGTGTAGCTTTGATCACCAACTTCGTCGGCCCATTTCTGATAAGCACCTTTTGCTGAGCTATGCGAATGAAACAACATATCAGCAAGTTCCCTATTGAGCATCGGTTTCTGAACTGGAAATTCTTACCGCATGTAGAACATGTAATTCCTTGCACTATTCCCGCCTAACGTTTTCCCTTGTGTATACAGCATGTCTCGGCCATCAAGCCCATCCATGGGCTGTGTGTATTGCACCCAATCCACCACTGCAAGTTCCCAGAGTCAGTATTACTTAATCAAGCAGTTTCCGCGCGATTTGCAACTTTCGATACTCCTTTGAACGTCTCAGGAGCGCTGAGACAACCAAAAGGGGTATCAAGACTTGTGAAGTGTACAATTAAAGGAATGAAATGCTCGGGGAATTTGCATACATGGGTTGTGTAGCTTCGGAGAAGCTCCCAGGAATGCTGCTGCAAGTGCTGGGACTTGACTGTTGTTTCCATTGGTGAGTTCGTAGAAGCTGCCCGCTTCGACAACAGCTACAGTATTGGAAGTATTGGCAGCCAATCTTGTAGCAATCGCGAGACCAGCGGTACCGCCTCCGACAACAACATAATCATAGGCAGCATCGATGCTCGGTGTACCAAAATGAGATCCTATTAGATTTTGAGCGATGAGGGATTCGAAGTAGGGGATTTGACCTGGGGGAGAAAAGAAGGGAAATTGTGCTGAAACGCATGTCAAAACCGTTAGGGATAAGAAAAGGCGCATGGTGAAAGAGTTGAAACCTTCACGAGAGAGTGTATGATTCAAAGTTCAAGAAGATAAAAGAAGAGAAATGAAGTCTGAGGTCAGCTTGGTCAAGTACTGAGACAAGGGGACGTTGTTGTGCTAACTAATATTGACACATAATTAGAGCAGATATCGTTTGACAAGTGGGAAACGTGGGAACCACGCGTCCGGATGTCAAGAAAAATGATTCAGGCTTTTGTATTTGCTCCGTTCATCTATCGCTGTGCCGTACTTGACGCGTTCCTAATAGTGTCACTGGCCATCTGCTTGAGTGCCTCGCAGTAGTACACAAAAAGCTCCTCACTGATTCTTGCTGACGATTTAAGCCACATTGAGATGTTCAAAATCACTAGTAGTGTCGCCCATTCCGTTGACCACGAGAGTGCTATATGAAAGATGTGTTAGTAGTGGCGCACTTAAGCGTTCGCAGACTGGGCACAAGAATCCTCCGAGCTTATTCCATGGTTCGAACTTTCTTTGAGAACCCCATGTTACCCTAAAATCCCGCTGCCAACAATGCAAAATGGAAGCTAAAAAGTAGCGAAATGAGATCATCGCACAGGCGTTTATCCTTCTAGACACCGGGCGGAGGCATCGGTAGGTAACTGCCATTCTCTACCTAGCTTTAGCACTACAGTTCACGCCGGCGAATTGGTACGGTTGTAGTCGCACTACTTCGCTAGCCGAGACGATCCGTATTCGGGCTCTACTTCTTATGGGAACTCAGTCGGTCCACTGTACGTCGACTTATTTGTCTAGAAGTCATGCTGTACGTAGAGCGACAAGACCTTTGACATAATGACCGCACCTAAAGTATCTAGAATGAGGTAGATTTTCATGCCAGAGCTGATCAGAAAGGTTCAGAAGTGATATCTTATGCATGCATTAGGGCTTCGAGCGATGAGGCACAGGGGAATCTCCGAGCTCTACGTCAAACTTTGTCGAATTTTCTTTAGTAGGGAAACTCAATTCCCCAATCAGTAGGTGGATTTCTGCCACGCATGAAAATCACTTTATAGAATCACTCCCCTAAAGATATCTTAAGTAATTGGTTCGCTGAACGACAATTTGCGCACCTACGCATCTCCTGGTAGTAAGCTACCCCCCTCCGAACTGAGAGAAACTCTAAGCGACATCTTGGCCCTTGGGAACTTCAGACCGTAAAAGCGGTTGGCAGCCCTGAGACTCTTTTGCCGCAGCCCGTGTGCTAATTTGAAGGATTCTTAATTAAACCATTTGTGAATTCAGCAGATCATTTTAATTGAGTACAATGGGCCCAGTATTGAATGATTCAGATTCAGTCCGCGAGAATCTCCTAAACAGCCTGAGAGGACAAGTCGTTTACATTCCGAATCTCTCCACCTTAGTTCAAAATTGGCCTAATAGGATCAACCCTCATTTTGACCAATTGACAAAAATCGTCAATACGAGGTTGGCATCGTATGTATCTTTGTATATCCTTTGTATTAGGTTGGTTATCTAACGAAGCTTGTCCAGCCTGGTCAGTGATCCCAAAAAGCTGGCGAAGCTGAAGGATGCAAACTTTGCACTTTTCGCATCAACATGGTGGCCGTATGCGGATCTCGAAAAACTTTCTACGGTTGCATATCTTGCGATCTGGTTGTTCCTGTGGGATGATGAAATTGATCAATCAACTGGAACTCTCAACACGGACTTTGAGGCAGCTCAAGCATATCGAGAAGACACGCGCAAATTTGTGAAGTATTCTCTCGGCTTTGGGCATGACGAGAAACGTTTTCAAAATCTGCACCCATTCATCGGCAGTTTTTTGGATATCAGCAGACCGATCTCTGCTTGCTATATTCGCGGTAAGCGCAGCTCTAATATTTCTCTCTCCGGCCGTATTTGTCTTCGCAGCGGGCGCAAACTGACATATTTCTTCAGAGCAACGCGAGATGTTATTGACAGAAATTCTTTTCTTTATAGATATGTGTGAGGAAGAGCAGCAAGTGCGACTCAATGGAAGCATACCGAGTCCAATGGAGTATTGGAAGTACCGATTAGGTACGAGTGCCACTGGGATATGTACGGCTGCAATCGAGTAAGGAAATTCTTTCAATCAATTATTACCGGCTTACTGATAAAGTGAAGATACTCCCATGGAATGCATCTTCCAGATGGTTTAATGCAAGATCCTGATATGAAGATAGTATGGGAACAGCAAAACATAATAATTTCGATGTCAGCCAACCTTCCCTTACACCATAGTTCCGACACCTAACATCATTCTCATTCCAGTAGCAACGACATACTTTCCCTAAAGAAAGAGCTGGTATGAACAGATCTCTAGCCACATTGTTCTGATATGCTAATGCTTTATAGACACTGGGATGCGTCGATAGTTTGATTCCCATTTCGTGCTTTTGTGGGTTTACGATTCAGGAAGCTATCAAAGATGCCGTCGCTTCTCTCAAAACTTCGATTGCAAGTTTCGATGCTGCGGCAAATCGTGTGGTCCGGAAATGGAATTCGACTGACAACGTAGGGAATGAAGGTAATGTCCACACAGATAAAAAATTATACGCACGACACCATCAGATTGACACAAATTCAGATCTCTCATCCTCACCAGCAATCCTGTCTGATGGACGAGGGACGCAATCGAATGGAGGCAACGTACTAAGAGATATAAAGGCATTTATAGACGGCTGTAGACATATATGTACTGGAAATATAAAATGGAGGTAAGAGTAACGGGTCTCAGAGGTCTTCTATATTTGCTAACCTAAGCCTGCAGTTTGACGACCGATCGCTACGCCCTCGGGAACCAACCTCGGGATGCGCATGGAGGAATAGAACTTATTCTGTAATAGATGCTACATTCTTCATACTTTCATATTGAGTTTCTTTGGAGTACGTTCACACCGGATATCGGCTGGGTAATTTTTAATCACCAAGAATATAGAATTGTGGTTATCTTAGTATCCATGTTTTAAGTAGAAGCAACTTGTTATACACAGTCTCCCTAACGCGCTCAAAGTGCTTCTCGCAGGGTATTAGAACAAGCTTAAAGAATATCGTCTGCCAAGATTGAAAGGCGCGTTCTGGACATGAATGCTGAATGTAGAATTCAGGCGAGCCGAGGAGGTGAAGGATGGAAAATTTAGTATGTAAAGGTAGAGCTGACTTGAACACCGAGGAAGCGGGAACTGCGCTTCAGCATAGCATAAATCCGGATCAACGTGCGGCTTATTCACATTTCTGAGCACCAGTCTAGATTCGCCCTGCTAGGCATCAACAATTAAATCTTTATTATAACAGTTTAGAACCTGGTCAATTGACATCGAAGACGAGAGCTATTTCATCGTCACTTCAAACCTCCCCCTCTCCATGTAGCGAATCACTCTTAACATCCCATTCATTTTCCACGGTGATACCGCTTTTACTCCGGCTATGCTTAGGGGAAGGAATAGTCTCAGACTCGACTGTTCCAGTCGCTGCACCGCCAGCTGAAATATGGACTTTGGTTGCCCCTGACGCTCGTTGCTCGACTACTAGCTCCTCCTCATCGTCTTCAATCCTATCGAATGCCTTCAGAGTGTTTGGATTTCGACTGTTGAACGTCCTTTGTCCCGAGCCGTAGGCGGACAACTTGTATTTTGTATCGGTGCCTCTGCGGCGGAAAGCGCTGTTTGGAAACCATTTTTCGAGTACTGGGCGAAAGGTAGGAGCACACGTAATAACGATCGCAGTGCCCCATTCCACTGTGGTCCATACGAAAATAGTGGTTGAGGCATAGCTGAAATCTAAAAAGTCGAGTGTAAGGAGAGTATGCAGTCGGACGGCTGTAATGGCAATTGTGCTAGCATTGTAAATAAATATCAGAATATTGGTACGTGTAAAATCCGGGTACTTACAAGATTCCGAGCATGAAAACACCCGAGAGCGCCGCCTTCGTGATATTAGGTACTTGCAGTTTCCAAACTGATGGTAAAGGGATTATGATGATGATGATATCAATGAGGATATCAATAGCGGAAACTGATGCATATGCAGCATTCTGGTTGCCACAATGACCCCCGGGGACAGTGTGATCCCAGTTGAAGCTCAACGGAGTGCAAAGGAGAAATCCAATAAGGATTGTCATGACGGACCAGCATATACTTAGAACCAGGGCAACGAGAGCGAAGCGCTTGACATTTTTCGTGCGAAAGATACTGTGTATCATTATGCAAATGCTGACTTTGAGTAGTCCCATTGAAGCCGCATATGTGACTAGAGGATCAAAACAGTAAGCTTGTTGATACAGGATTTAATAATATGGAAGAATGTCTACCTTCGAGAACCAAATCGATTTTGAGGGCATTTTCAATCTCCGAGGAGCCAAGCTGGGTTATCTGCCATCCTGTTCCGCCAATAAACAGGGCTTGTTGGAAGTCTGTTAGCAAATTCCAAAGTGCCGACGATCTAATGGATGGCCATACAGAGAAATGCTGATATTGCATATCCATAATAGATCACCTATGTAAGCTTAGCACAGACACTCTAACTGAAGTCAACGGGAAAAGCATTACCAACGCGATCAGCACCAGCCAATCCTGAAGTGTATAGGAGATTTTGACTATGTATCGAGAGTAAAAGCGAAGAAATACTGTTAGGGTAGCGACAACCACGAAAACGATGAGTGTCACAAATGCTGCGACAGCATGAGGTGTCGCGAGGTGTCCATAGGCAGGACCATGAACTGGAAGCTTTTCCATTTTGAAATTTCACAGAACGAAGCTGAACAAAATATGGCGCCACACACTGAATTGTGACATGTGGAGATGTCAGGGCGCGCTGGTCGCGGGAGGATATGGGTGTTAATAATGAGCGCGAGAGGAAAACCCTCCATAAGATTTACAGTATTATTATCTAAATCAAAGTGGCGACTGTTAACAGTTTTTAGAGGTTCCGAAGCGCCCGCTTCTAGAACTTAGATGGTCGAGAGTTTAGAAGTTCAGGGGCCGTAACGTTTCGCACACCAACGCCATATTAATATTAGTCGCAGCGTTGGTATCACCGGCATTTGCGCCATAAACGTACGCTAGAGATAGCCTCGAGATCGACATAGCCCACCAGGCCTTAATCCCTGAAATCGTTAGAATCAAAGTCAGCGTTCTAGAGAGTGCACGCCCCTGTCTACGGCGGGGGGTTTGGGGCTTTTCAAACGTACTGCAGGTCAGGGTGAGGCCTATTTGGACCACTTAAGGAATGCAGTGCGCACTGGTGTCCCACTTAACGTGCACTGAGTACATTGGATTATTGTAAATGGGCGGGGTTAAGTCACACGAAAATCACACGAGTTGAATTCTGGGAGCCCTGAAAGTTTCAAATCTCACTATTGTTAGTTCTCTGACCACCAGTTATGAGTCTTTAATTGACTAGAAAGTCATGTAGATTGAGTACAATCCTTTCCTCTGATCCTTTTTAACTTAGCTAGCCCCTCAGGGATGACTTGTCAATAATTTAGTATACTGTGAGATATCCTCCGAGTATTTCACACGTACTATGTACTGCATAAGTTTGTGCGTGCACCACTTTACGGCCAGTGCACTAAATTGGTCGTACCCTAACTAGAACGCTGATCGAGCTGTCTCCTAGGTATAAGTAAGCAATCTGGAGAGGCTCTTATTGGCTGTATCGTGCTATCGGAGATTCGGAGGCTTGGAGCACATATCACTAACCATATCGTTATTGGGATCGATCTAGAGTATGATAATAATATTCCCACACCTCGTTCTTCCCACGGGAATCGATGCAAGGTTCAGAACCATTCCCTAAGAATCTTGGTCCGCTGCAAGTTTCGGTCTTGCCGTGAACTGCGTACGTTACAGGCAGGCATTAACAGATTAAAGCCCTTGGCACCGTGTTTCAATCTCTTGATTAGTTTCAGCCAAATCCTGTGTCGAAACAGTTCTCTAGTAGCGGATACTCAACAATTTGGAAATCAGTTTGGAAATCGATTTTCACTATGTTTCCTGTAATTAATCTATCCTTACACACTTTATATTTATTTGGAGGCCTGTGGTGTTTCTATTGTATTCTACTAGTTTACTATAGATTGTTTCTTCACCCGTTGGCCGGCTTTCCGGGAAGAAAAATTGCTGCTGCAACCAAATGGTATGAATTGTTTTACGACATCATCAAGGGGGAAGGTGGTCAATATGCATGGGAGATGGAGAAGATGCATGAAAAATATGGTAAGTATTGCACTGAACCGCTTTCAAGTCCTCTTGGTTAATATATTCACAGGTCCAATCATCCGCATCGTAAGCAAGACTATGTCTTTGATATTCCCCGTTTCCCCCTAAAACTTGTCAAAGAATTGGACCCCAAATACCTTCTTCAATCGGATGATACTAACTCCTCAGCGTTGCTAGACACCAGACGAAATCCACATCAAAGATCCCGACTTCTATCCTACAATATATGCTCCAGCTCCCGCCCGTAGAGACAAATATCCTTCGGCAGCCAAAATGGTCGGCTGTCCGCTCGGAAGTGAGTGCATCGAGTGACAGATTTCAATACATACTGACGGCACTTAGCCTTTGGTACAGTTCCCCACGGGATCTACCGGAAGAGACGTGCCGCAAACAGTGTCTTCTTCTCGAAACGCGCCATAGACATCGCCCAGGAACTCATCCATGAGCAAGTAGAGGTATTGTGCAAGAACATTCACTACCAATACTCGAAAAACGAAGCTAGGGACATGCACACAGTATTCATTGCTTTCACGACTGATTCTCTCTATAACTTCGTATTTGGGAAATCTTTCGAATATCAAAGCAATCGCCAAAGGAACCAAGAGTGGAGAGATACGATGGGTGCCGTACCACACACCACTCCATTCATCAAACAATTTCCTTGGATCATTAGCTTAGCCTTGAAACTACCACAATCTCTTGTTGCTCTAATAGTACCTGATCTCGCACGTCTCTTAAGTATACACAAGGTAGGGGGTTGTCAATTCAATACACTCAACTATATATCGAACTGATTTATTACAGTACATGCATGAAGAAGCTGCGAAGTTTCTCAAAAGCCAGGACAAACCATCGTTCGAGGATGAAAGTGCCATGTCAGTGAAACGGGACATACCGCCCACCATATTTGACGCCATTTATGAAAGTCACCTGCCGGATCAAGAGAAAAGCTTGGAGAGATTGGCACAAGAAGGGTTTGTAATCCTCGCTGCTGGATCAGACACCACATCCCGAGCTTTGACTTACGGAATGTACCATTTGGTGACGAATCCGAGATTCCTCGAGCGCCTTAGGGGAGAGCTTCTTACCGTTATGCCGGGATTAGCAGATAAGCCATCTCTGAAAGTTCTGGAGGGACTGCCGCTACTTGTGAGTTAGCAGATGTATGGCACTTCAACGATACTGACTATAAATGAAGACATCATTTATTAGGGAGACGCTGCGCATCATGACTCTGATTACTTCTCGCCTGCCATTAGTTGCCCCAAATGAAATGCGTTACAAAGACTGGGTTATTCCGGCTAAGGTCTGTATCCTTGCCCAGTTTTTTTTTACGAGGCCTGGTACTCCGTGAAACTAAACCTTACTAATCTCCCCTACAGACGCCTGTCAGTATGACTATCAACGACGTTCTAAGCGATCCTTCGATATATCCCGATCCCTCCGAGTTCCTTCCTGATCGATGGTTGACGAGTGACGGGAATTCAGTTCGCACCGACTTGAATCCTTATTTCGTTCCATTTGGCAAAGGTCCTCGCATGTGTCAGGGCTCAGACTTTGCTTGGGCAGAACTTTACTTTGCATTTTCTGCCATCATCAGGAGATTTGAATTTGAGCTCTATGATACTGATTACGACCGCGATGTCAAGATCACACGAGACTGCTTTTTTGGCGAGCCAACAAAAGCGAGCAGGAGTATCAGGATGAAAGTTAAGTCTGTTTACACGGAGTAAGCTCGAAAAGCTTTTAAATTAATATGATGAACATAACTCCATCGACTGGGGATGACTCCGGGACAGGAGTCTTTGTTATTCTTCAATTTTAATACTGTACGTAGGCGGTGTGGGGTAAAGGTACTTTGAGTGTGGAATTTCCAATAGGAAATAGGAGCGAGAGAATTCGGATCCAATCATTTCCCATAGTTAGCTAGTTCTCCGAAACTACTATAGTACAGACACACGTAATACCAGAAACTGTCTTGTACAAATATCTTGGTTCATTTTCCAGCTATACACATGAAATCTCTTTGCAATAGTTGCACTTCCTGTCTCGCAGAACTTTGTTCCTCTACCTAGAATGTGCTGAAAATCAGGCGCCAGTCCCAAAATTGAAGTCCTCCTTAATCAGATCCGCTGCTCTTTCGGCAACAGCGTAGACACTAGAAACAATGTTACCTCTGGGAATCATTGGGAAAATGCTTGCGTCGACCACTCTTAGATTTTCGACTCCATGAACTCTTAGTCTCTCGTCCACAACACCGCCCAGCCTCGCTGGCATCATAGCGCACGTTCCACAGGGATGATAAGTTGTAAAGCCATACTCAACAAAACTCTTCATCCCTTCGGAAGATTCGACCGCAGAATTGAAGTTGGTTGGGATGCGCAATCCGTCATCCTTCAGAAGTGATTTCAGAGGCTCCGTTGCTACAATAGTACCAAGATATTGTAGATGACGAGCAACAAGCTCGGCATCCAGAGGATGAGAGAAGTATTTCGGGTCCATCGTTGGTTTTGCGGTAGGGTCGGCAGAGTTTATATGAACATTTCCCCTCGAAAATGGATGCGAATATGACGCAAAGAGGGTAATGTAATCGTGTTGGCGTGCTTCAGGGCTCACTTCCGCAGGTGACTGGTAGTCGGCAAGCTGAGCTGGAGATAAAAGATATTGTACAGATGATTGTCCAGGGTCTTCGAGAATTTCACGGATCAATTCGTATTGAGCTTTCTGGGCTGGAAATTCCGGGGGGGAATCTTTCAAATGGTCGTCTAAAAGTTGTTGGAGCTCGCTGTTGTCCTGCAACAATGACATGCAGGGCATGAACGCAGCCGAGTATGTTGCAAAAGCCATCGGGCCAGATTTATTCTCCTTATACTCAGCAAAAGCCGGTCCAGCAACTTTAGGGTCTCGAAGAGAGTCGAAGGTTGGGATTGCACTTTCAAAACTGGCCCCCACGATAGCATGATCCTGCAAGTTCTCCCCGACATTTGGGTTGTCAACAATAGTCTCAATGCCATATTGTTTGAGGAGGGAAGATGATCCAATTCCAGACAATTCCAAAATCTGTGGTGATTGGATAACCCCTCCACAGACGACCACCTCAGTCCCAGGAATCTCCTTACGCTCCCCCGACTTGGCCTTGAAACGGACACCTTCCGCTTGGGCGGGCGCGGTACCATCTCCTTTCTGAAGAATAATTGATTCTACTAAGGTATCCGTGAGGATGTGCAAATTTGGCCTCTTCAGAACCTCGGGAGTGAGATAGGCCACGGCGCTAGAAAATTTGAATTAGCTATTAAATTTATTAGAAGGCCTCAGTCATGAATAAGAAAAATAAACTTTATAGAACGAATTGAAGGTTACAAATAGATGAGAATAGCTATTCATGTCTAGATGGCCGTTGCAGATGATCTGTGTGTTTTTCTACTTACGAATGGCTTCTAGTCATCGTTTCATGATTGATTGTTGAAGGGACACTGTGGCCCCCTACCGCAGTACCACTGATAGGATCTGCTTTAGCCTTATATCCTAATCTTCGGAAGGTCTTAGACCAAGCTTTCTCAAACTCAGATTGATATTCACCGAATGTAATCTGCACAGGACCCTCCTTGCCGTGCAGACTTGGGTCCATATAATCAAGCTTCAAGGCATTGGAAACATCCTCACTCGGCTCATGAAAGGTGTGAAACTTGCGGTAGTACGGTTTCATTGAGTCAAAGTTCCAACCAGGGTTGCCTAACCTATGCCAGGCATCCAGAGAGCCCGCTGAGGGGAAAGTCATCATGTTGCGGTTTATAAGAGAGGTTCCGCCCAGACCTTTGCCTCTATTTTGTGTAATTTGTCGTTGGCCCAAGGCTGCCTATCATTTAATTAGACAGAATCTTCATATGAAGGTGGTACTACACACCTGAGGCGCGCTCTGGAATTCCCAATCATATTTAGGGTCCCCGGAAAGCTTTCGGGCCAAACCTGGGGTCAAGACAGTGGAATCGTTGTCGTGACTTCCACCCGCTTCGAGCACCAGAATATGAAGCTTAGGCTGCTCTGATAGACGTGCTGCGAGGGTACAACCAGCTGTTCCTCCCCCAACAATGATCACATCATATTTACTCAAAAGAGGATGGGTTGAAATCTCGTCTGAAGAGACCATTTTGACAATGCCCCTTGGAATTGGTGCAAAAGGGTAATGGGAATGTGAGATTTTGCTGGCCGTCCCCCTCAGTCATTACTTGCGTGGAAGCACTTTACAGGCGTCACCGTCTCCCAACAGCTCTCCCGGAAACTAACTTTAGCGCGCTAGAAAGAGCAGGACCCCAATGCTTAATCAGGAGACTAAGATATTCAGCCCCGCTTGGATCTGCAGGCCCCCAGCGGGCAAGCCGTTGTAAATGAATTGCCGGGAGGAACAGGAGGGGCGTGTTTCTAGCAATCCAGCGTGATAGTTTTGGTATCTGGCTTTCGTATGTGCACCCCCTACTGCATGGTATCGTCATATTTCACAAGCCCACTCTAAAATCTGGACATCTAGCATTTTAGCACTGGACTTCTTTGGGCCGCCTACTTATGGAGATCGCGGCCAAAAGTAGTTATTGATAAACTTCCACATGTTGCATCCATAGGCTCCTACAGGAGGTTGCCCAAATTTACACGGTCTCGGGGAGAAGTTTAGCGAGCGGAACGACCCCCTGAATGCAGTAACGAGGGGCAGCAAGATAACCGAGCTAGAAGCATTCACAGTATTCCGGAGAGCCTGCTTCTCGGAAACGCATAGCCACATTCTAATCTATCACATTTGCGCTATCAATTTCATCGTCTTTACTCAACCTGTCGGGGGAACGTAGGTCTGTTCGAGCTTGACAGCTTCCTGTGTTTGAATGGTAGTTTTGAGTCATCGCCCCTGGCTTAGATCTTTCTGCCGTATTAAAAATTCAATATCATTAATGTCAAGAAGCCAATTGATTTGAACTATTCCTAAAATATTGCAGATAGATAGCCAGGTAGTTGTTTCGCCGTGGCCAACTACGGCGCAGCCGCCCTCATCACAAGCGTGACTATGACAGTTCTGGGAAATCGCCGGGACGTATTTCTGTGCCTAGATAATACGTATCGTATAACGATTGCCATCAAACTCTTCGAACTCAGTCTCAGCTCTATGTCCAGCCACCCACATGAAGGTAAGATCACTTCTGGATGGTACAGCTACTGAAAAGCTCCCAATCCTTTCATACACACCGTTTTCCTCCCCTGCTGATTTTAACAACAGACCAACGACAGAAAAAACGCTCCTGGATCTAAGTTCCCCAGAGAAGGACTGCTGCGTAGGAGCGAAATAAACTTTCTTCAGTTGCTCCACAGGGCAGTCCAAATACTCATCAAAACATAAGCCGGCCCGTACGTAATTCCCATGATTGAATCGGAAAACGACAGTATGACGGCCAAGATCTGATTTTTCGAGACGACTAAATTCGCCGGCATGTAAAAAGCATCTGAGAAGGAGCGAGCTACCTTCTTCAATTTGTCCCGATTTCAAAGTAGTCACTTCCACCTCTTTGATCTCGCTAACGTAGCTGAGATCATTGTACATGGTGTCTTGATGGAATGCAACTGGAAGATTGGTGGAAGCCCAACTCCATGACGGAGCTCTCCAACAGGAAGGTCGAGAGATGGGGAGTCTTTCACCTTGAGCCATCATTCCTGTAAGATAGATACTTTCCCATTCAACTCTCCAACAAAAATGCTTGATGATTTGGGTCTTCCAAAACCCCGCCAGCCATTCATCGCCGGTCACTGATTGCATCTCCTTGACTAGGCTGGATATTGCCACAAACTTGTCTTCTTGCCTCGTCAAGCCGCAGGAGGTGTAGGTTTTTAGCAGCTTATCCCATGAGGCATAAAGGTTTGCGCGGGTCCCAGGAGGGGCGATATTTTGTCCGTGGGATTTGAGTTCGTCGAGTTGTTTTCTGAAGCTCGTTGAGTTGGTCCATGTTGACCAAAGCGCTGTGGCGGGAGACGACCATTGCGGCAATGCGTCTGGGAACGTTTCGCAAGCTTCTTGTTGGCGGCATTGCCAAAAAACTTGTTTCTGGGCAAAATGAACAGTTCGAGGGGACAGAATCCTCTCCTGCAGAACCCATGCTCGCTGATTCAACGGAGCTTCTTCGACTTGGTCTCTCCAGAAATCGAAATCCATGCAATAATACAAGCCAGGAACTAACTTTTCCTGCATGATCGGGTCTGCAATGTCACTTATGTCTTTCCATGTTGCTTGGACCAGGAAAGGTGCAATATTTCTGGCGTCTCGCAAGAAAGCGAACCCAGCTTTGCTATCGGATCCTCCGGTTGCGGCAATATTGCAGATCGTGGACTTATAGACATCTTGCATTTTAGACGCTTCCTCACTCCAATCATCAGGGGAGTCTTGAACTATGCAAAGTGAGTCGATCCATAAGTAACGAAATCCTAAATCTCTGGTCGTATGAATTGCGTGCTGAAATGTCCGCGACAGTTGCTGGCACTGAATTCCAGACTTGAGGAGAGGCATGGTTTCCTTTGTAAGCTGCATAACCCTCGCAGAGCCCCATGTATGACTCAGTGCTACATATGGAGCATCCGAGGAAACTTCAGCAATCTCTGAGCCGTTGACCAATCTGACAAAGTCTTGATCTTCAAGTCCCACGTCAATGACACGTCTCGGAAGCCATTTCGACCGACCAGCGTAGTTCGCACAGGCTTCGTGATGACCAAGGCAAAATGCGAGCTTGTCACGAATGAAATCTCGACTATATTTCGATATCGTGTGATTGTCCAATTGGCTCACGAATTTAAAGTTAGTCATTTCTGTCCGTTCATTAGTTTGAGGCCCTTTATTCATGCTAGCCATTGCTTTCTGTACTTACTATCTTCAGGCATCAACTGAAAATCCGCTAGGTATTTTTCTTCTGTGCCATTCTCGGAAATAGAAAAATGCAGCTTTACCTCCCCATAGTTGGGGAAGCTTCGAGTAACGACACTGTCTTCCGACCAGAACGTGACACAAAATGACAAAACGAATGGATAGGAGGTACACATGAATTCATTCTGAATCATCATTTTCCAACCCTTTTGCCGGCACAAGCTTTGCCAAAGGATCAAGCAGACGCGGCATCCAGTATCCCTCGCAGCTTGTTTGAGAGACTCGAAAGTTTGGTGATGGAGGTATTTCTTTCGCATGTCCTTTGCGATGTTTTCATAGGGTGACCACTGGCCCGCGAAGACAGCTTGACAAAGATCACACAACATGTTCCGAATAGAGATTTGGGGATCTATTTTCGTGAATGTTCGTCTCTCTGGCACCGTCTCGAAGAATTGTACGTGGTCGTTTCGTCAGCTGCAGATGATTTGCTTTTTCCGCAAGCCACAGTGACGCCAACTTCCGCCCTCGTCCCCCGAACCTGGAATCAAAAGTGATTTCATTGTCGTAAAGAAATAATAAAAGGACGGAGGTAAGCTGGCCACAGAACATACGCTGGGACACCACCAGAGCAATGGCTTAGCGGGTTATTGATCTTTAATATTTCATTCTCTCTGCCAAGAGAAAAAACAACTTGATGAGGTACTTGCAGAGGGTCCAACAAGTCCATCGGTCAACGACAATTCAAAGCCACTCCCCCTCCTCCACCTTCCACCCATCCCCCACACAATACTCCACCCCTCACCCCTCCACAACCTTAACATCAAAACTCCCCCGTCCCCCAACCTCCTCACTCCCACTAACAAACCCCGTCCCCTTCTCATACAAAAACGTCCTCTGCACACCCACCACACCGCCCTCCACTTTGGCACTAAGACCAATAACATTACATGCCGTTAAATCGCTCCCTATATTTCCCTGGCAGGAACCTTGGAATGTGCCCCCGAAGGAGGGGTCGGAGTCGGTGGAGGTGATGTGGAATGTGTAGGTGCCGGGGCTGGGATTGGGGGAGGTGGAGAAGGATGAGATGTGCCCTGTAGGGGGGTTGTTAGTGTTGGGGGTTGCAAAGAGGAAAGAGGAAAGGGGAAAATGGAGAAATGGGAGGAGGGAGGGGAATTACAAATGCTTGTTGATTCTGCGGAGACGAGACCGAGTCCTAGGGTGAGGAGGGAAAATACGGGCAGGGCGGTGGTGGGGAGATGCATTTTGAATGTGCGTGTCGGGGGGTGGTTCAATGGATTGATTCGGGGGTATGTTGATAGAGGGACGGGGAGGGGGCGAAGGGGGATTGTTCGTATTTATACCTTTCCCCAGAATATCTCATGTAAGAGGGGGATTTATTTTCCACTCGGAGAAATAAAGTTGTTTTTTTCGAATTGGTGGTGTACGGAAGACTGGTGCGAGTTGACGTACAATGGCAGCAACCTTCCCGAATAGCTGCTAGGCCAAGACACCAAGGATGCCCGAGTTAAGTATTAGAGTCTAAAGAGGAGGGGTCTTTGGACTAGTTTGGACGTAATTGTTTTCGAGTCATTTGACAGGCCAGAAAGAGCGTGGTTTGAAGCACACTGTAGATGAGAAGTGGGGTTTTGTGAAAGGGCTTGCGAGAAAAAGCTGATGGAGGTATGACTGCGACGAAAGAGAAGAAGGTGGGAAATTGATGTGTATAGAGAAGAGTGCGTCTATAATCTAGCCAAAAAAAATTACCTCACATTATAGCTTTTCCTTGTCCCCGTCTTCTTTTCCGTGCAACTCGCAAAACGCCTTGAAAGTCGTAAACTCATCATCTTCACTCTCCAACACCACCTCAGCTGTAGCGCCTACAAAATAGACATATCCAGGCTTGACTTCTTCTACCTTGGGACCTACACTGATCTTGCCGTTCCCGGTTGTGCAAATGAAGATACTTGGTCCTGCAATCTGTTCAAAGGTAGCTTTCGCTCCCTTCTTCTTGAGATCTGTCTTGACGACGCTGAACTCGTCGATTGGGGGGTCGTAGAGGATAGCTGATGAGCCCGAGGAATACGCATCGCGGTTGAGAGTAGCATATGGGTAATCGACAGGTTCCATCTTCTGTTCCTCAATTGGAGCGTAGGAGTATGTTAACATTGAGATCAATGTGTCGACGTCCTTGAACTTCGGTGTGAAGCCAGCGCGGACGACATTGTCGGATGCAGCCATGCACTCGATGATGTCTCCGCTTAGGTAGGCGTGAATGTCATCTGCCTTTAGGAACATAGCCTCGCCGACTTCGAGCTTGACGTAGTTGAGGAAGAAGAGGACGAATAGGCCGATGTCGCCGGGGAATTGCTTGTCGAGCCGTACAACGAGGTCTGCGAGTTCCTTGCCGCTGTTTGATGGCCCTCCACCGCCGGCGAAGTTGTCGCCCTCCTTTTGTGCGGAAGCAATCAATTCCTTGCTGGCTGCCTCAATATCTTCCTTCTTGGAATTCATCAGAGATCCAAATGCTTTTTGTAATGCTTTCTTATTCTTTTCCTCGTCTTCCTTTTTGTCTGATGTTTCTTGCCCCTTGATCGCTGACTGGTATGCCTCTGTTTCCGAATCGCCCACCAGCTTCTTCAACGACGGAACCGTAGACAAGAAATGCGATATTTCAGCCAGAGGTCTGAATCCGCATAGCCCATCGAAAGGTGTAATTGCAATCGTCATTTCGGGCTTGTGGTTGTCATCGGGGTAATTCTTGCTGTCCTTCTTGTGCAATTGTTCGGCGAGCTTCTTGTTTGGGTGTGCTTGTATGCTGAGCGCCTTGCCAATAGACAGGACTTTGAATAGAAAGGGGAGCTTGTTTTCGAATTTCTCGTTGATTTCCGTGGACATGAGGGCTTGATTGTCTTGTACGAGGTCGAGGAGGGTTCGTTTGGTAGAGACATCTTTCGAGGGATTCGAGGGATGGGTGCCCATCCATAACTAATTCGGTGAGCAGTGTGCAGGTGTTTGACAAATTCAATGTACCTCTGCGTATGGCTTGTCCTCTTTAATTGAAAAGCCGTCGGCGGGAGTCGCAGCAGCGAATTTTGCGGCCGCTGAGTCCTTTCCTACTTTGCCCCAGTCGTAGCTGTTGACTCCGCATTGGAGTCTGATCAATGGGACTTGCATTGTGAGGGATATGGAGATTGAAATTGAAATTGCAGATGATGGCTTGATCTGAGAAGTGTTTAGACTCAATACACAACTCTCAGTCGTAAATACCGTAAATACCGTAAATACTTGAAGGAATACGAAATCCGTGGTTTGCTCCAACGTCACACAGAAGATGACCCCGCGCTATGATGCAGCAGCCAATCAAAAAGGCCGTCCGTGCACGCCGGACCGCAAGGCTGAACTCGACTCGCCGACTCTCTCCCAACACAATATTCACTTCCATCGTCGCAGTCGCGACTTCTCACCTCAACGTAGCCCTCGCATATTCTTATTGCTACAACAGACGCTTCACCAGAGGAAGGTGCTTCTGTGAGAATTGAAGCATAATATCCCCCAGGTAAGTCCCAATGCTTCCATGTCACGTTCAACCCCGACCACCCCCCCTTCGCGCGCATCATGGCAGACAACGACGGTGCTAACAATGGCCTCCCAAAAGGACTTCGACGTCGCCGTGATCAGCAGTTCGAGGGAACCCTCGTATGCGCATCACTTGCACTCAAACCCCCTGAAGACAAGCCGTTCACTCGTCGAAATACTCGCAAGAAGCTATCCTCGAACACAAGCTCAGCCCCGAGCGCATCGTCCGCTACCCCGAATCCAGGCAGACGATATCCAATTCCAAAAGTATCCTCTGAAAGTCCAGACTCCAAAGGTTCGCTACCAGCGTCAGTGCGACCATCCTTAATAGTGAAACTGAAATTTCTATCTTCAATTATAGGAGATACAATTATAGTAGATACAACATCGGCTCACACAATATCTTCCGAAACGCCGATATCTGGAGTATTTACACCAGCATCAAGGCGAATTCCAAAATCAATTCCAAACCCCAAAATGTCCTCTCAGCGAAGGGCCCCACGCAGCGGGGGCCGTGGTGGTGCTCAGGAGAACGGGGAAGAGCAGGCTATTTGGAAGGATATTCAGATGGTTCTAGACACCTTGTCACAAAACGAGAGAGAAGCGGAAGACCTCAAGAACAAGATCTTTGCGGAGGAAACTCGGATTAAAGATATGAAAAGTTCTGGAAAAGGTATGAGTATGCTTTGCTGATTGATCTCGAGTCTCTACGACTTGATCATATACTACGCTATATGCTGACCTAAAAAGTTGTTTCCGAAAGCGAGTACAAAGCCCTAGAGGATATGTATCGCAGACAAGTCCGGATCCAAGAAGATTCAGCAGCCCTCATTGGGTCTGATACCAGTAGTGGTGTTCTACAAAACGTTTCTCTCCTGACCGCGATGGTCAAACATAACGAGGAGAAGATCGATCAGTCTCTACCACGCGGATCTACCTCCCGCGACTCTAGAGACTCGGTCTCGAGAAACGGGATGGACTTAGACGGGCCTTCTGATTCACCTGGTCCGCCATCAGCAGCAGAAAGGCAAGCTAGGAAGCTTGGTGCCGGTAGAACCAGCAGCCTGCCTCCAAGAAGCTCGAACATCGATGTCGTCATTAAGACTGGCGACACTCCTATTGAGGCGGTCGAGCGAAACTCCAGCAGACCAAAAATCGTTTATGCCGTTGGCGACGATGTTGCTTTCAAGCGTAAGACCGGCGACGAGTCTGACTGGATTCAGGGCATAGTTACAAGGGTCATTGGGGAAGGAAAGAGTCGGCGGTATGAAGTCAAGGATCCGTTTCCTGACGCGGGGACCGTTGACTCGAATAATGTTTACAAATCATCTGCGTCTCAAATGGTGCCCATCCCATCCCTGGATGCAAAGTTTGAGGAATACGAGGTTGGGAAACGGGTCCTAGCTTTGTATCCCTCCACATCGACCTTTTATCGAGCGGATGTTAAACGGATGCTCGAGAACGGCACAAAGGTTGAGGTCCTGTTTGAGGAGGAGACCGAAGGGAAAGAAGTTGAACGCCGAATGGTACTGAATCATACAGGCCAATAGGGTGGCGATGATCCGGAGGATGATGCAGAACGAGGCAGACTAATTACCTCATTAAGGTTGGGGGATTGAAGGCAGAACATATTTCAGAGGAGGCGTTTGAAGGATTCAAAAGTATTATTATCAAGGCATACTCATGGCGGCGGCGCATGGTATTAGGTGGGCGCATTGGGCAGGAATACCCTCGATCTGCGTATTATTCGGGCATTGTTGTCCAATATCATGGTTCAAACTCTTTTATATAGTATTCCGTAGGATAATCCAAGAGTATTTAGAGAATAATGCCCAACATAACCCATCCAAGTCTAGATCACCGGCATTTGAAGAAACGGCCCTCGCCCTGATATCATGGTCACATGCGCAGTCTTGGCGGGCAATCTACTGTAAACGCGCGCCCCTGGAAATGAAACAACCGCGTTCCCCCACGACAATATCCCCAGCAAATCTTCGAAATTGAGTTCTCTCCTAAATTCCCCTAACCACAAAAAACCCGCATCGCAGAATCCAGATCTACCTCCTCATCTCCCATTCCGTCATTTCACCCCGGCCCAGACACACATTTGCACATTTCACCACACACCCCCTTCAATCCCGTTTCGAAACACCATCACACGCCAGCGCCGCATCAACGCAGCGAGTGCTCTCCACGTTTCAGCCTCGTCGATAATATCGCAGACACAGACACAGACAAGACGCTCTGCCACAGACGACATTCCTCCCGCCTCCACTGTTCACGAATTCCCTTCTCCGAGCCATTGCCTCACGAACTATACCCTTCCTCCCCTCCTCCACTCCCGCGCTCGTCTGCGCATCACTCGCTCGTTCCTCGCGCAACCGCAAACATGGGCGGACAAATCTCCAAAATGATGGGCAAGATCTTCGGATCGAAAGAAATGCGGCTGCTGATGCTGGGTCTGGACGCGGCGGGCAAGACGACGATTCTGTATAAGCTGAAGCTGAATCAGGATGTTACGACGATTCCGACGGTGGGGTTTAATGTTGAGACGGTTACGTATAAGAATGTTAAGTTTAATGTTTGGGATGTGGGGGGGCAGGATAAGATTCGGCCGCTTTGGAGGCATTATTTTAGTGGTATGTTTTTTCTTTTCCTGGGGAGGAGATTGATTGAGGATGGGGGGATGGGGTTGGGGTGGAAGAAAGGGGATGAGGGCTAATGCTTGATTGTGTGCGAATAGGTACACAAGGCCTTATTTTCGTCATTGACTCGAGCGATAAAGCGAGAATAGAGGAGGCGAGGCAGGAGTTACATCGGATTATCAATGATCGGGAGATGAAGGAGAGTCTGCTGCTTGTTTTTGCGAATAAACAGGATATCGCCGGAGGTATGTTTCCCCTCCCACTCTCCTCCCTTTTCCCTAGCTTCAATTACCTACGTCTGCTAACACCCCAAAGCAATGAAACCACAAGAAGTAACAGACGCCCTCAAACTAAACCAACTAAAAGACAAAATCTGGTTCGTCGTACCAAGTTGCGCTACAACAGGCGACGGATTACTGGAAGGCCTGGTATGCTCTCCCCCTCCTCTTCCCCTTCCCCTTCCCCCATCTTTCATTTCAGATACTAACTGATATCTGCGATTACCCAGGCATGGCTATCCAACAACGTCAAATCCCCACCCAACGCTCAAGGCAAAAAATGAAAAAGCATCTCTTCACCTCCAACCTCCCTCGAATACCGAACCGAAATAGCACCTAATGACCCACATCTCGAGCATCTCGCCCTGTCCTGTACTGTACAATTCCACACCAAATTCACGCAGCGTTGTCTTTATTTCCAATCCATCCCTGTCCTGTTCTTGTCTTTCATACATGCTATCTTGCACTTAGCCAGCTACTTTAGTTAATTTACCGGCGGCGATACCAAATTCCAAATTCAAACCACTTTCTTCGTTTCCATGGATGAGTTGCTTTTTACTTTTTTTTACTTTTCGAATTTTGACGGCCAAGAACGGGGGATGGGAATGAAAATGATAAGAAGGGGATATTTGGGGGAAATAAGAAAATTGTAATACCATTCACAAAGCAAGCAAGCGTTATGATAGAGACACATTTGTAATATTAATTCATTCGCCGCCGGTGATTCATTCATGGTACGAGTTTCCATTCCATTCCATTCATTCCCTTCTTTCTCTGCGAAAGTGTTGATGTACAAGTACAAAAGCCCAGTCCAGTCGTGAAATTCATAATATTCCTCCCCCAACCCTCAACCCCCCACCCCTCCCCATCTATTATCCCCATCCATTACCCCCTCCCCCTCTCATTCCCAATCTCAAATCTCATCTTCGAAAATTAGCTTCTAATCCCCACAAACTTCCCAGAAGGTATCTTACGCTTGATGTGTGTAGGTAAAGGTAGATAGATCAGCGGAAGCAATTCAACCCACAACACCTCATCCTCCACACCGGTCTATGAACCCCATGTCTATCCGCGGTGACTGTGCCGCCTGCTCGTCGGCCTCCGAAGCCTTTGGACCAAAATAAAGGCATTGTTTCTTTCTTTCTTTCTTTCCTTCTTCTTTAGGTGTCTGAAATGTGAGGATAAAGTTGTTTGTAGAGTTTTGCGTGGAGGATGTGGAGGTTAGGATTTTATGGAAATGGTTTAAAGGGGACGGACAGGGAGGGAAGGGATTTATATATACATCTACATCTACAGCCCAGTACAAAAATAACCTTTCCCCAGCAATCAATCAATGACGTCCCAAAACAGGGAACTCCAAGTCTTGGCTGCTCAGGTTTCACTTCAGCCTCTTGGCGAGTGACATCTTCCCGCATTCGCATGCCGGCATGTGGCTGTGCATGTCTTGGTGCGCCACACTTCTTGGCGTTTGGCGTTGGCACACCGCTTTCTTTTGAGGCGATGTGATGTGAGGTGATGTGATGCGGTGAAGAGGGAGGGAGGCTGCATGGAGATGCTGTCGGTTCCCGTAGCATGACTTGCATTGCAGTTTGCAGTGCAAATTTTTGCTCGTCGCTGACGCGCGTTGTGAGACTGGACAAACACGACACCAGTGCTCACCCGTCTGCGCTGTCCTCAGCTCCAGCATTCGCGCCTCTGCTCGCAAGTCCAGCGTTCAGAAGTCCAGTGCTCAGCTCACTCCTTAACCCTTTTAACCGGCCTCGAATCATCCGGCAACCCACTCCTCTTCGTCCCCGGCAAACTACTCGTCCTAATATCATTATCATCCTGACTAACCCTGCGATGCGGATACTCCATCTTCATGCCCTCGAAACAATTACTGCTGACCTTCTCCCCCGTGCTAAAAAACCCATGTTGTAACGCCGCTTGCGCTGTCAATCGCTTTTCGGGATCGTATTCGAGCAGACCCGAGAGTAGTTTGTAGCCTTCGGGACCGAGGGAGGCGTTGGATGTTGGGACGGATGAGGAGGAGTGACTGTTGATGGTGCTGTAGTACCATTTTTCTAGACTTGAGCCGCCGCTCTTGTGGTGTGAGGATGCGCTTAAGGTGGTTAATTGCGCGTATTCTGGCATGTTGACTAAATGAGGCCACTGTTCTTTCCTAGGTAATCCCATGATTTCCACGATTTTCTGCATTTGGTTGCGTTGAAAGGGAACGGTTTTCTTGGAGTCCATTTTCGCTTCTTCTCCCTTAAAGATTGGGCGGAGGGATAACAGTTCGGCGAATATGCAGCCCACGGCCCACATGTCGATTGCGGGGGTGTAGTGTCGGGATCCGAGGAGTAGTTCGGGGGCGCGGTACCAGATTGTTACTACTACTTTGTCGCCGGAGAAGAGGGAGTGGAGGGGTTTGTTGAAGAGGCGGGCGAGACCGAGATCGCCGATTTTTACTTCGCCGCTGGAGGTGACCATTATGTTTGCTGGTTTCAAATCGCGGTGGAGAACCCAGTTGGCGTGCAGGTACTGACAGCCATTCAGGAGTTGGAACATGATGCTTTTAACAGTCGCAGGTGGGATGGGATGCCGTGTTGGTTGGGTGTGGTGATGGATGATTTGCAGAAGATCATGCTCGGCGTACTCGAAGACCATGAAGATACATTTGTCTTCCAAGATAATCTCAATCAACCTGATGACATTCATATGACTAAGTTCTGAACACAAAGCCATTTCTCGAACCGCTGATTGCGAAATTCCAGTGTATTGGATCTGTTCTCCCTCCTTGTCTGATTTTTCATCAACATTGTCTCACATCAGGCAAATCATGCGAGTTGCTTACCAGGCTTGAATTTCTTGATGGCAAATTCTCCCGTCTGACCATGACGGCCGACTGCTTTGTAGACACGGCCATACGTTCCGCTGCTAATGAAACCGATGACCTTGTAGCGGTCTATGACCCGGACCTTGCTCTGATATCCCATGTTGGGGCCGATGCCCCTATCACTTGGATCTGAACAGGACGTTAGCAAGCTGCTAAACCAAAAGCCAGAACAAACAGACGGAACGAGGCATGGCGGCGAGGAGGAAACATATTGAGATGTCCACAGCAGTCAGATGACCAAAGTTTTTTTAATGGATGTAAAAAGTAATCATGAAGCCATCATGTAAATAATATGAGATGAAAGAAAAGATGAAGAGTGAAAGATGGGGAAACTACCATCAAAGGCTTGCTGGACGCTCCTCTTTAAGGTTTGGGTCCTGGAAGCAGAAACCGAGGAAGGGCCACCCCCGGAAGACGGTGGATTGGAGGTCAGGCTCATTATTACTGTTTCTGACGGTTGGGGTTGGGGTTGCGGTTACGGTTACCGTAATGTTGAAGGTCCATGCACGTGTGTGCGTGCCACCGACAGGCTCAGGCGCAGGCGCAGGCGTAGGCGCGGGCGGACCGGGAGTGGGAGTGGCAGTGGGAATGTCGTATGCGCGAGGGCGGCGGATTCGGATACGGCGAGACGGTCCAGGTGTGGATTCGCATTACAGATTATGTGTGTAATGTCATGTAATGTGGGATAGATACAGGTACAGGTACAGATACGGAGGGGTTTAGATGTGGGCTGGTGCTGGGCAGCGATCGTGGATGCGATCCGAGACGTGCGGATGGAATGAATGCGTGACCACCAACACCAAGCACCAAGCACCAACTCCAAGTGATGCGCGGTGGGGGCGGGTAGCCTTGGAATTTGTCTTGTCCTGCGGTTTTCCGTTCCAACGAGAAGGTTTGCCGTGTCAAGTGAGGCGGGGAGAGAGTGAGACTTCCACAAGTGGCAGTCTTAGAATCGCAAGAAGAGGCAATTGAAGCGTCAAGTGCACAAGCTTGGCCAGGACGAGGGAGGGGTAACAGCGACTAGGATGGTGGCGGGGGGAGGATTAGCTCTAGGGGTCTGCTGGAATAGATCTTGATGCTGTAGTCTCAATGGATAGATGGATATCTGCAGTGACAGTGACAGTGACAGTGACACCGTCATGGGACGGCATTCGGGAAGTTTCTCAGAATAGTATGTAGGTGCCAGGTATGTAGTCTGTACTTTGTTGCGCGCAGATTCCTCAAATGGATGGCCATGTGTCGTGTCACCAACACCCAAACTCGCAGGTGAGCAATAAGGGAATCATCCAGGCAGCCAGAGAAAGCGGTGATCAAAAGGGGAGGTGGGTTGGAGACGGGCGAGTGGTTCAATAATTGACCATGTCAATTAACATCGGATGAGATGAGATGAGGCGGAATGACGGGACAGGCGTAGAGTAACCCTAGCACAGTGATACACCTGCGTATAGCAACAGATAGTGCGTAATGTACAGTCTACCAGATACGTGGATCCAAGCTTATGGCCTGCCCTATGACTTTGTTCCAATAGCGCCGTGTTACTCTATCGTGGAGCACGGAGAGCGGGAAGCGGGGTAAATAGAAGATGAATGCTGGTAACTGATACACAACGCTGATTATCGGACATAAGGGAGCGATAGCCGGGGAAGAGTGAGGATGGAGGTGCAGTGAAGACAAGCAGTCAGCAAGCAAGGGAATCCAAGATAGGAGGAAAGGTTCACGGGGAGTACCGAGTATCGTATACGAGAAAGAGTGCAACGTTAAAGTGCTCCCTTCGTTCCTCCGTCAATACAGCATCAATATGTGAGCGTCTTCTCATTGGCCCAATGTGCGGCTGATTGCATATCTCACATAATCGTTTCATCACGTTGCACAAAGTTCAAGTTACACCAGCCCGCGACGACATCCCATTCCACGTCTTGGTGTGCAACGCGCATATTCGCAGGAAGAGTACCATGCGCTGGGCAAATAACTCGACCTAACTATCAAATGGCCTCCTCGGGTGTGCGACAATGCATCCGTGATGTGACCCTCTATCTGGTATTCCTGATATTCATCTCAACCCTGGGAACCCTCCTCTTTGGGTACCATTTGGTATAGACGAGCCATCCCTTCCTACAACCCACGCATACTGACTTCTCCTGCAGTCTGAGCTGAATGCTCCTTCAGATGTCATTACCTGCAGACAGAAAGACGTCGCCGAGCACATTGCATCGAGCCCCGACGCGAATCTCCCGCAATGTATTCCCATGAGCGAGGCCGAATTCGCCGCCCTGTCTTCGATATTCGTGATCGGCTGTGGAGGGGGGGCTTTGCTTGCGGGCCCGGTCTCGACAAGCTATGGCAGATTGCTGGCTATGCGGATAACGGGCTTCTTCTTCACACTGGGCGCGGTTCTTGAAACTCTGTCTGGCACAGTTCCGATTATGTCTATTGGGAGACTGCTGGCAGGTGTGGGTGCTGGAGCATCAACAGTCATCGTGCCCATCTACATCTCCGAAGTAGCACCCCCAAAGGAAAGAGGTCTCTTCGGGTCCATGACACAAGTCACAATCAACATTGGGATTCTCCTCACGCAGACCCTAGGCTATTTCCTCAGTAAAGGACAACTCTGGCGGATCATCCTCGGCGTAGGGGCTGGTCTCGGACTTCTCCAAGTCCTAGGGCTCTTCTTCGTCCCCGAAAGTCCCGCCTGGCTCGCAGCCCACAAAGACCCCCAACTAGGAATCCGCACACTCCAACGAATCCGTGGCAAGCATACCTCCATCGCCGAAGAAATCGAAGACTGGGACATCGACAAGCCCATCCCCGAATCCGAAGGCCTTCTCCAAGACCCAGCTCCCACCCGCCGCGACTCAACCAACAGCAAAGCCTCCCAAAAATCCATCCCTCACATCGGTTTCTTCCAAGTTGTTCGGGACCCTTTATATCAACCTGCCATCATCGCCGTAATAGGCATAATGTGCGCCCAACAGCTCTGCGGCATAAACAGTATAATGATGTACTCTGTCTCCCTCCTCTCGGGTGTAGTATCCATCTCTTCTTCCGGTCTCACCATCCTCATCTCCCTCATCAATCTCTTCACAACCATCGCCTGCGCTCCTCTCGCCGACAAGATAGGTCGAAAGGCCTGTCTCCTGCTCTCGATTTCCGGAATGGGCTCTATGGCATTCTGCCTAGCTATGTCTTTGCGCTTCGAAGTCAAGCTGCTCACCGCTATTTCCGTCCTATTATTTGTAGCATTCTTCGCTACAGGGCTGGGACCCGTGCCCTTTATGATGGCTTCTGAACTCGTGGGACAGGAAGCAGTCGGCGCGACGCAGAGTTGGGCATTGGGCGCCAACTACGTAGCTACCTTCCTCGTAGCGCAGTTTTTCCCAATTCTGAATACGTGGTTGAATGACCGATTTGGGGGCAAGGGATGGGCGTTCTTTGGGTTTGCGGGCCTAGCTGTGCTTTGTGGATTGTTTGTTACGTGGTTTGTGCCTGAGACGAGGGGCAAGAAGGATGCGGATGAGGTTTGGGGGAGGGATAGGAGGGTTGATTAATTGATTCGTGGGTTTATAAATATTATGGGAGTTTTGGATAGGGGAAATGAAAGTTGAAATGTTTTCAAAATCGCTCGAGACTTTTGCATTCGTGCCTCATCTACATCTCCATCACCAAGACTTCGTAGGGCTCTGCTCCTATGATACAGTCTGATATGAATTAAGGTGCTACCAGTACTTCGACTTCGACACCGTAGTCTCAGAGTGTTACTCCTCGCTATCTCTACTCCAGACTCTGCCGTCGCGAAACCAAGCGAAAGGTGCTATTCCTTGAGCAACATGGCCGCCACCACAAGAACGGGATTTCAGAATGTCTGTCCGCTTGCCGGACAATGACGAACTGGGAAAGACGAGTCGGCAATAAAACGAGTCCTACATTCACGCCCTCACAGTTAATATTTCACACCACCCACTATCTCTCGAATCCTGCATCCCGTGAGTGTGATTTCGCATGCCTCTCCCACGGTGTATAAGAGTGCAAACTCAAACTCACCGGACGTGAGTTACCACCACCCTCCAATCCAACCCCCACCTCAATGTCAACCCCCACACCCCAAACCACTATCTTCCTCCGAAGTCCGGGCCCTCATATTCGAACTATGCGACCTGCACTCCTGCGTGCGCTATCCCCACTCCACCCCTACAGCTGCCTCCCTGGGGAAGATGAGGGACGGCATTTTCCCCAGGAAGTGTGCTTATTAGCAAGTGTTGGCGCTGTTATGGAAGGGGTAAGGGGGATGGGTATAGATTTGTCTGAAGATGGTTATGGTTTTGGGTGGATGGTAAGGAGGGGGGAAATGAGACATTCTGATGGGCAGGGCAGGATGGGAGGGTTGAGAAATATGAATATAAGTTTGAGCGTGATGATGATGGGGTTGGGATGCCGGGGACTGATGGGGGGTGGGCTTCGAATTTGGTACTGGAGAATTGGGGTTAGAGGCCAGAGGAAAGTGAGGGGCGTGATGGATTGGAGTCTGGTGGAGGCGGAGGAATCGGATGCTGATTTGGGAGAGAAGAAGAAGGGGCGGGCTGGTACTTTTATGCGGAAATTGGTGGGCTGTTTTTTTTTGGCCAGGAGCTTCTAGAATGGATGAATTTCGCAAGGTTTGAGGGAGGTTATAATGAACCCCTTTATTAAGCGAGAGAGGGGTTTGCAATCGCGATTACTCGCAGCTGTTCAGTAAATTTGGTATGTCTACGATACAAAAGATTCACTCATCATCAGGCAGTCATCTTGCTTTGTTGATAAAAGGAGAAGCTTTTGATCACCAACATCCTCGACCAAAATTTCGACAAGCAGTCATGGATCACCGTCGCGGCCTCACCAGGTCAAACCTCCAAAAGTCTCTAGCCAAGCTGGCTCACATGCGCCTGGGCAGTAAATCAAATCCGACTAAAGAGTCTACCTCTAAGACAAGCTTCATAAGCACCCTCCCATTCGAGCTCCGAGAGATGATCTTCAGTTATTGCGATTTTTATAACAGCTGGAAGCCAGAATTCAGGTGGAAACGAGGCCGGGGACGATCTGCTATGCCTCCACTAATCATAGCTCTCCGGCCCCTTCCTATTCCCTACCATCATGCTCTAGCTGTATTCTATCGACGCAATAGATATACTCTTGGAGAGATGAATAATTATGGTTTTGGGTGGATGCTGCCCAGTGCTATAGCGACTATACAGTGTATTAATATCGATGTCGTGTAAGTCCAGCACCACTTAAATAACTATTTCGCAGCTAATCTTGCCTTCCATCAGATCTTTCTACCTACCACCAAACCCCAACCCGAAATCAAAAACCAGGCGTCTCCTCAACTGGAAGCAAACCCAAGAACCAGACATGAACTTCCCACTCCGACCATGGCGGACCGTCATCCCGCACCTCAACACCTCACTTCGCGAAGTATCCCTACAGATTACCCGCTGGGAACTCGTGACAAAACAAGCACTTATGCAAACATACGTCAATGATTTCCCCAAGTTCTTAGCGCATATCAAGGATTTGAAGATCACCTATGTCGATATTCCCTGTTGGAGTTTTTGGAAAGATGGGGGGTGGGGGACGGATAATGAGCTTATTATGAGACGGTATGGGAGGTTGATTGGGAGTGCGCATGTGAGGGGTTTTAATGGGGAAAATGAGGTGCAGACTTGGGTTTTTGTTGCGAGGAAGGGGGGAGCGCTGGATTGGTCGAAGGTGGCGCCGTTGTCGAAGGAAGATGTCAGGGGATAGCTCGAGACTTGAGTTCTGGTAAAGGGGTCTATCTTAGAGTAACCAAACTGTTACTATCCTATTGAATAACGGGGTACAAACCAAGACATTCAATATTTACTTCGTCTTGTAGATGTGCTTTCAAAATGTGAATAGTGACAGGTTGACTTATTTGGGACCAGCCCGGTGGAGCAGCCTACAACGTATATTTAATTCGCAAGCAATAGCACATGTTGCTCCTGTTATCTGTTCAATCAACAGATCGATCCACAGACACAGACACATCATCCACAGAAACACGTTATTACTTTGCCGCAGCTTACGCGCGATCAAGATATCAAAATGCCTCTCACGCTGTCTGCGTCCGACTACCAATATTTCCGCCTTGTTTTGGAACAGGTCCACCTAGCAGAAGCAGAAGCAGAAGCAAGTCCGGCTCCGCCCAAGGAATCGAGGAAAGTTCAGACCGACAGGCTGATCTATTCCGACAACGATATGAGTCCCGAAGAGAAAATGGTGCAGATGCCGAGATATGCATATCATAACGGCCCAAAAGAGGATCTGGTGATGGAGAAAGACAGCAAGACGGAATCATCAGGCGTCGTAGATACTGCTACAGACAAGAAGCATCACGTACGAGGCTCTTCTATCGAGCTGAAGGATCTCGCTCCCGAAATTCTGGAAATCATTTTTCAATATTGCGGTCTTAGGTTCATTCACCAAGATGAAGGGGGATATGTCGCTCCGGCACTCATTATAGCACTTCGTTCTGCTCCACGACTTTACTTCCACGCTCTAGCAGTCTGCTATCAGGAATCGCATCTTGGTTGGTGTACCAATGAACCCAGTGCCTCGCTGTCGAGAATGTTGCCTTGGATAAGGAAGTTAAACATCGTACTATGGTTAGTAATGCACTCCAGAAACGATTCCAGAAACTAATCATCGGCAGTGCTGTCAAAAATAATGATGAACCTTCACGTTTGACTCTGGGCCCAGAGGATCTTTCAGCTCTCTTGGTCAATAATCGTATCACGGAGCTGTCTTTTAGCTTCAGTCTTCTCCATGATGTCGTTCCGCCGCTCTCAGTACTCGAGGACTCTGCATCCCAATTGCCCAGATGGCTTGCCGGCTTCCGTCATCTCGAGACTCTCACAGTCTGGATGCCTCTTTCTTGCGCTGCAGGCACGGGTCCAAAGGGCGAAGAACAAGGCCAAATGTTTTACGATAACGAATTGAACTTCTACCTGGCTGCTGACGCGTACAGCGCCATTGTTGGAGGTTCCGTCCGAATGATATCCCTGTTCCCAATATTCTTCAAAGCAGATGAAGATTTGAAACCTATTTACTGTGAATATGGAAGATGGGATTGGACAGCTGAGCCTGGAAAGGTCATGGACTTCTCGAAAATCGCAACGTACGTATTGGAGGATGTTGAGGCTATTTTCAGGGGTGACGTGTCGGAGGGGCATGTATCTGAGGAATCTGAATTGGAGGATGATAATTAGGTGGATGTGACAGGATGATCAATCGGAGGAGGGCTGATGTGGATGACTGTTGAGAGTAATATTGTGTATGCATCCTCCGTTTAGTCAATCTGCGATCAACATTGTCGCAACATGATCTGGATATTCTCTTGCTAGAAATTTTGTCCGTCAATGAATTTGCAATAGCAAGTAAGTTCTCTTTCTCTTCCGATCACGGTTAGGAAAGAATTTGCTGTGAAAATACACTCTTTTTTTACGGCCCGGAAAACCTAATAGAAAATCGGCCCCGTCCGAAGACCGCCGGGTGCAAGTTTTTGAAAATGAATCCCTTTGGCACTAAGCTCGAATTTTAGTTTCAGATTAAAATATTTTCAGTCTTTTCTGTTTTCCTCAATAGTATAACCCCGCTCTAGCGCCTTCCTAGCTCTCCCTAGGGCTTCAATAAATCTACATCACTCTCACACATTCTAGAAATAAGTTCTGGCGGAGCAAAACTTCTTTATTGGGTGTCACTCGCAGATCTCATGATTCACCAACTATTTTGGTATCATTGTCCTTGCATTATTACTTGTGATGGTGGTGTAATTCACACCGGTTTGTGACACATTTGAATCCCCTTGACCCAGATCCTAATATTTAAAGCAGTTTGTTCTCTTGCAGCTTGCACTTTTCTCCAGGAAAATACGACCTACCACGAAACCTCGTCAAGATCTTGGGTAAAGACAGCCGCACTCAAAGACTTCAGTGCACGATCAAGATGTATTTCTCAAAATTGTTATTATTCTCCATTAGCGTGGCTGTCTCTACTGCGGCCAAACTTTACGTCTCGTCTTACGATGGCAATATTACCTCGATCAATGTCATAATTCCAAAAGATCGCGGTCCCACAAGCCAGTCCGGGTTGAAAGCTTATCCAATAGCAATCAACAACGGGTGTGCTCCCAGCCCTTCATGGCTGCAACTTCACTCCAACATTCTGTTCTGCGGAGAGGAAGGAAACCCCACGCCAAATATTTCGACTTTTGCATCTTTCCAAACTACTTTCGATGGTACACTTGATCTACTCTCTAAAGTAACCACACTCAATGGAAATGTCAATTCTGCCATCTTTAGCAACGGAACGGCGATTGCTCTGGCTGAATAGTAAGTAGTCACTCCTTCAGAAGAATTTCGTCTAATAAAGAATAGTGGCGGTTCTGCCATCAGCACCATCAATATTGCAAATTCGTCTTCTCTCTCAATTCTCCAAACCAAACAGTTCAATCTGACTGCGCCTGGTCCAAAGCCACAACAGAGTGCATCGCGGCCTCATCAAGTTATATTCGACCCAACTGAAATGTTCATGCTGTCTCCTGATCTCGGCGCTGATTTTGTGCGAGTCTTCCATGTGGACCCCACCAACAAACACTTCACTGAACAAGACCCAATCAAGGTCGCCCCTGGAAGCGGTCCACGCCACGCAACATTCTATCAGAGTGAATCATGTGGAGTCAAGAAGACGTATCTGTATCTTGTGACTGAGATCTCGAATAAGCTATTGGGATATGAAGTCATCTACAACAAAAATATGACTTTGAGCTTCAACAAGATCTATGAGTCTGGCACGTTTGGATTCTTCCCGACGCCTGTCGGTGCCGCAGCTTCTGAGATAATTGTCACAGTAGGTTTCCTTGCTCCTCACTTTGCAAGAATTAACTAATATTTCTTCCAAAGCCGGATAACCAGCATCTCATCATTTCGTCACGTAACGATACCTTCTTCCACAACTCTACAAATCCAGACTTCAAGAACTCCACCCGTATTGGGTCCGACACACTGATCACATATATTATTAACCCCTGCACTGGAGCTCTTTCCTTGACCCAACTGTATCCCGCAGGCGGATCGTTCCCAAGAAGTATGGAGTTGAACCGAAAGGGAGATCTCTTGGCAGTTGCGTTACAATTGAGTTCAAGAGTGGTTATTTTCCGCAGAGATCTCAGGAGCGGTCTGATTAAGGAGATAGCTGCCAGTGTTGAGGTTGCGGGTCAGCTTACGGACGTTGTGTGGGATGAAAGTGAAGATGGAATTTATGGTGGGTCGGTGGCAGCTCGGAATCGTGCCTAAAGGGGTACTTCACATATTACAGATAGGATCATCTTTAGGCAACGAATTACGAATGTCATTTATCATGTCGGTGTGTTCGGAGGTCTATATTTACCAACTTCCATTCGTGAGTCTAAGGCAGGTGATTAAAGTTCGCGAGCTCATCCTGGGACAATTTCTGTAACACACATGCGAATAAGATGTATATACATTTTCACCTGACGAGGCAACCGGTAGAATAATATATACAGTTGAAGCCACTCCTTAGGATCTCGAAATTGCACCCATCCTCAATACTCATACTTGAACATTCGGTTCACCAGGTTCAACATCCATTGCAAGAAAAAATAATCATTCTCACTTCCGGAAGTCTTTCGGTGTTTACTTGCTCAACCAAGCTTGCTGTTAATGAAAGACAAGATTTGGCTACCGTACTTGTTGGCGTACTGTTGGTGGGAATTGGCGTCATTTCCGGTGCAGCAGTATGGATCAGGAGAGTCACAGTAGCTCTTAATGATGCTAGAATCTTTTCCGCACGTATAGCCTACAGGTCGAGCAGCGAACTAATTTGAAAATCGTTAGTCGTGGCGATGGGAGCATAATAGGAATGGAGAACTTACGCCTTGAGCGGTACAAGTACCGACATTGTAAGAGAGGCCGTGGACATAAGTCGGTGTGCCCATGAAAATGACGGCTTTGATAGATTTGTATGCCGCAGCAGAAAATCCACCACCGCAGTAAGCTTGATCAGTGATCTGTCCACCTTGGCTGTAGCCCAAGAGGACAATCTTGGAATCCGGACAGGAAGAAACGTATGAGTTGACCTGGCTCGCGATGTTGGAGGTTCCTGTTTGCGCGGACTGGGCGTAAGAAATACCCCCACAGCTAGACTGACCACCGCATGCAGGATAGTTCTTTCCAAAAAGTTAGTAATGCTGTGTTTTGACGGGCTGAAAATTGGTCGGGGCGGAGAAATAAAACCGTGACTTACAACAGCCTCGCCTGTCGCGCCGGAGTGAGCACTAATCAAGCTGTTCACAATGTTTTGGGTAGTTCCATATCCAGCAGGAGCTGTAGTCTCGCGAGCACCAAAAATGTGGATGGGAGCACATGCGCGCTCTTCAAGCTCAGGGGCAGGGGCAGCCAAGGCTAGAGCCGGAAGGACGAGGGCTGGAGAGAAACGCATTTTGAATATAAAAAAGAATTTGACGATGCCTGGGTATAGTGAAGGATGCAAGATGTTCTCTTGAGAGCAGAGAGAAAAGAAACAAGGAGCCGGATGTTATATATATCTGCTTCAGTATAAGAAACATGATAATATCCAGTATGAAACTCTATTACTGGGGCAGCTCCGCGTAGTGCACGTGGTTAAATTGGGTCTGGAGGGGTGTTCCCTGCTTGCCAGTAGACCGAGAGCAGTTGTGGGGAAACACAAGATAAATCCTGTTGCCTTGCCCTCGTTAGCGTCTCTCTTTAACTATAGGCTATGGCAAGAGCGTGTGACTCGCAAAAGCTTTGACATTGAAGTTGTTTTTCGACCAATGATCTGGGGGCATTGGCCCGCATTAAACTTGGATTCTAGATGTTGCTGTTGCGCTTAATTTTCAGCCAGAAATGGATCTTCTTTTTAGAAAGATGATTGGTCTCCTCAACATCAAAATCAAGATTAGCACCCGGTAGCATGCTGATCAACCTAAGACCTTGGTAGTTCAATCGGAACTATCGTCCAATAAGTAAGTTCCAACTATGTAGGACTTAAAATTGACTGACAATATATTATATAATTACGGATGGGAACATATTAAGGAGATGTCAGCGCGTTAGTCTGCATCCCTTTGATCATACCGAGGTTGATGCAATGAATACAACACAGATCCGGTGTCTCAAAGAGGGTACTAAGCCGAGTACTATAACCCCACAACGGCGCCACGTTTAGCATAAACACAATTACCACGCTGGGTCCACTTGAAACACTGGCTTTATTTAGCCTAAGTCAGGGCCCATTTTTAACGACAAGAACGAAGTTCTAGTGGTCATTTCCATCTCCGGCCGAAAGCCATTCTGCTGCAGGTCCAAGACAAAATTGCAAGTTACACAGATCCTAGTGCGGGGATGGCGGGGATGGTGGCGGCATGCGTCAGCCACATTTAGCCTCAAGTAGATTGCCGTTGGAACGAGAACTGATCAAACTCTCACAATTATGATAATAGATACCTAGGTAGTACCAGATCTTATCGCAGATGTTACACAGATCGCCATTCTCTTAATTGTAGGGTTTTGGTACCTGAAACATGGTCTCGACGTCGAGCTATTCCCGCTGGAGCTCTTTGACTTAAATTTTCGAACATAGAGTGAGTATCGTATGAAGTGACAGTCGTTGATAGGAGATGATAAGATTATCAGGATGTTGGTTTGGATCCCATTCCGGGCTAAATGATGGGAATAACTTGGTTTGACTTCCCTAAAAGCTTCAGCTGAAAATCTTGTATATATCCAACACGTGTGTACGTTGCCTCCTTCCCTTCCGCCGGACGACGAAGCGTTAGACCAAGGCCAGTCGGATTCTCACCCTTCTTGGCATCTCGAGTATTTGTGGGGAACAGGTACAAACACGTCCGAGGTTTCAACGGCAGACAGTCCGGCACTGACATCGGGCCGCGCGGTACCAAGCATATTCTGACCAAGGAGAAATCTCTGCTGAAATCAATTTCAACATTTTGTCGGACTATCATGGCCAGAAACTCCACGAATAAGAGGTGCCGAAAATTTCAGATGATCAGATCTGCTGTCGAGATTGATTCAAATTCAGGGCGAGAGAGCTTGGGATGATGATTGGATTCCCTCCTCGGTTGGGAGTCAGTGATGCGGGGCACTCGCACGAGCCAACGTCTTGAAGAAAATGGGTCCATATATAGATTCCGAGAACGAACTTGGACCGATGTAGCTGTCGCGTATCTTTTCTGGCCGGTCAGGGCGAATTCCCCAGGTCAAAGACCCCTGAAGATCTAGATCTTGTTTCCATGTACTAGCAATGCATCCACCTGAACGGTGTTTCTTCAATAGACCAGCAAAATTTCCCAGAACAGGATACGTATCGCTGGCGTTTTGATATCCTGTACACGTACTCGGCTACAGCTTGATTCCAGATATCAAAACATCTCCTAGTTCAAAATATCTGAGAATATCCAGAGTTTCAGGAGCTGTATTTGGATACTTACTACGGGACGCCGCATTTTCAGCAGGGCTACCCTTAGTTTCTTTCCTCGTACGGTATTATCAGAGCAGAACCGATGATTTGAAGTGAATCATTGGAGTAGATAGTTCTCTTCCTCGAAGTGTTCATCATGTCTTGCTCGGCTGACTTTTCTGGTACTTGCTTCGCCAAATTTGTTGAACTTTCATAGCTCGGATTCGGCGTCGATGTCGTCTCCTTGTTAGGCAATGTTGATGACGGAACGGCTTTCTGTGCCCTGCAGTAATGGCGGGAGGAACGAATAATCCGATTTGGGCCTCTCACTACTTTTCATCGTGGATTTTGAACGGTATGGTGCTCGGTGATATTAAGAGCAGAGAAAGAAAAGTAATTTTGTTGCAAAGAAATGAAGAGTTGGGAGGTCGTATTACCGTATATATACAAGAAGGGAAGTATATCACGCACTCACCACACCATATGGCGACATACACACAACATACCAACGATATCCATAAACTCTTTCTACCGTAGCTACATCTCCTCCCTAACACCACGTAAATCAGCGACAAAATTACATACAACAAACAGGTCATAAACACATACCCTCCCTCGGACCCTCCCTCGGACCCTCCCTCAACGATCCCACCAAATCCTCTACTTATCTAATCTCTACCTAGGTAATACTTTAGTCCCTTACCACTAGTATCCCCCTCCCAACCCTGCCTAATCCTCTCGAAATTCCTCTTCTCCTCCTCCTCAATCTCCTGATGCCTCTGAACCATACCCTGCCTAACCCTCTCATTAAACATCTTCCTCTCCCCCCTCTCAATCTCCCTCTGCTTCTGAACCATAGTCAGGGCATCCAGGCAGTGATCCCAATCGTCATCAACGGCCTCGCCGTCTGTGATGACCCATGAATTCTCCATGCTGTTGTCCTCATTGTCCTTCCCCTTTCCCCCATCTATTTCTACCATATCTCCTCCTCTGGGAGATTTTGTAGGCTGCGAAGTCATGTTCTTGGGGTCAGAGTAAGGTGGAGGAGCGCAGTCATAAAACACGTCTTCAGAACCGGAACTAGATGTTGATTTCAGAGACGAAGCGCTTGAGTATGGCGGATTTCGTGAGAGCTTTGCTGGGCGTGGTGGGCTTGGGGTTCTTGGGCCGGGGACTGGCATGTCGTTTTCGGAATCGACGTCTGTGAGATGCTCGTGGAATTTGCTTTTGTAGGGCGGTGTTTTGTGGGGAGTTGGGATTGTAGGACTTTGACTTGAGGACTGTGAATCCGAGATAGTTGGGATGACAACCTCAGATGTGGTCTTGGTTACAACTCCTTTTCGGCGGGAGAACTTGCCGCAGAAGAATATTGAATGCATCCTGTTTTTTGAGTAAAGAAGCAAATGATACGAGTCAAAGATGAACGAAGGAAAGGGATTAGAGATATAGATGTGATAATCCTGAATCAGAGTCAATTTTTGTACTGCTATGTACACGAAGTTGACTCCCAACTCGTGAAACGACCATGCTGAATGACCCTACTGAGGTGAATGAATTCCTATCCATACCAATAACGCCATGCACCTAGGTTAGAACAAATGCCTCCCTGACTCATGACTCAGTCTTAAATGTTGAAGAAACGCCGACCCAATGTAGAATTCCCGACAGAATCATAACCCTTCGATGTCCAGGTAGCAAACATACGTAGGAATTCGAACAGTCAAATGCAACCCGTCATGACCAATTCGCGAGACAACACACAAACAATCAGACCTCGTCTGCTTGGAATATCTCTCGATCGAGGCCCTTTTGCTCCTCGGACATTTGCTCGATCAAGATATCCATATTTTCGGGCGTCATCTCCTCGTTGATAGGAACACACATGGCGAGAAGCCTCTTGTACAAGTCACCCTTTTCGCCGAGACCACCAGCCATGCTCAAAGCCTCACGGTACTGAATAACCAAGTTTTGGCGTCTGGTCTGCTCCTCGCTCAGGATCTTTGCTAACATAGCTCTCTCGGCAATATCGTCTTCGCCTGTCATATGGCCATTACTTTTGCTCTCTTCGCGATTTGCCCTGCTCAAAAGCTGCATTTGCTGTTGCTGCTCGATTAATGAGGTGATCAATTGCTCGATTTGGGCCAGCTGTTCGTTTCTCTCGGCCTGGGTCTCTGTATCCTCTTCATTGAAGCCTAGATCAAGGACTTGGTCACGGAGCATTTTCAGCTCCAAATGAGTGCTGTTGACAATTCGCCTGGCTTCTCTTTCAGATGTATCCTTTTCGATGAGCTCTTCGTCGAAGGAGTCTGCAAGTTCTTGGAACTTTTGAAGCATGAGCGGCGCAATCTTCTGTTCAACAGACATAGCTGCTTCTGAATGATGCGTTGGAGTTTGGCGCTTTGAAGGTGGAGGCGTTTCGTAAGATTCTGCCCAGCGACCATCGTTCTGATCGCCTTGCTCCCGTAAGCCAGGCGGCAAAAAGGGAGACGATGAACCAGCATGAGCATAGCGATTCCCCTGCAGCTCATGGATTGTTCGCTCATTGAGCTCTTGAATCAGAACTTCTGCAGTAACTCCGTCCTTATTCCTAATATCCATCCTGGGGGAGCGTCCCATCAACGCTCTCACACATTTCCGAGCACCATTCTTAGCGGCGATGTGAATAGCGGTGTTTCCGTCAACATCCTCAGCGTCAAGAATCCGTTGAAAGTCCTCTGGATTTAACTCCTCCTGCATCTTATTGAGGAGGATATCGAGATAGTACCGTGCGCATTTATGCTTCGACGAACTGACAGTAACTGCGGCGGTATGATGAAGAACTGTCGCTTTGCAAAAGTCAACACGCCCAACTGTGCCCATTAGCTCCTTTACGACTATTGGCATGGAACCCTTGTCTTTGCAGTTCGTGAAGAGTACCGCCCGCATGAGTGGCGTCTCCCCTCTGATATTCTGGGCAGCCAAGTTTGCACCGAACTTCCTGAGTTCTCTCATGATCTCAACATCGCCCATAGCAGCAGCCCAGTGTATAGCCGTGTGTCGATCTTGATCGATGATCCAATCAGGTTGAAAATTGAGTGGTGGTTCAGGTTTGGGAACGTGTTCGGAATCACTCGAAACCATGAAATAATCTAGAAGGTCATCGGCGTACATGACATGGGCTTGGTCGATTGCGTTTTGTGCATTCTCTTCGCGCTTTCGCTTTCGGTGGCCGGTCGACGCATGGGTCATATCGAACCGATCATCCTCAGCCATGAAAGAAGCCGAAGCAACTGTGGTATCATCCGCGAGACTTTCGTCATCATTGAGTTGTGCGCTGATATTGTCGTACTCATCTTCAATCACCCGGGCTGGAGGTGCCACTGGTTCTGTCCTGTTAGCGCTGTCTCTTGTAATATGCCGTTGCTGACTCACTGCTTCCCCATTTTGGAACTGCAGGTTTCTTTGGTTGTTTCGGCTTGTTGGTGGTGTGTTTGGGAGCCGGCGGAGGGCTGATGTTGCCGGGGATGAATTCGAAAATTGGACGAAGCTTTTCGTACACATTGTTTCGTTGCGCTAAAGCTTCTCCCTGCTCCAGCGAGACCCAAGTACCTTCCAAAAGTCAGTAGCCATTCTAAAGCACAAGACCCGAGTATTCGCACCTTGGTATTTGCCATATCCACCCTGGACCTTCTCGTGGTTCTCCTTTTGTACCTCGCGCTCCAGAATTCTTGTTCGAGCAGGCTTATCGAAGCCCGCGGCTTTGAGGATGTGCGTCGCATTGATCCAATCGTCGTGACGGCGGCGCATAACTGTTCACAAGGGTCAGTATACACCATTACTGGGCAGGAAGTGTATGCGAGCTTACCATGTTCCTTCAAGCCTTCTCCGAATTGATATTCGTAGACAGGAATCTTCGGAGGTTAGCCAAGCTGGAGCGGGGTGCTTAGGATTTTCCATACGTTACTGTAAGTTGCGGAGTAAACGCCAGCAACCGTGGGCTTGGGCATCATGGCTTGAATGTCCCGCAATCGCGGATTTCTCTTTTGGAAGTGCGTAGACAGTAGATGGGCCTACTCGAGAGGTCGGGTCGCAGGCAATTTCGATGAGCTGTCCCAGGGCAGGGATCGCGCAGCAATTATGACGGAGCTCAAGGGATCGCAAAGCTCATAAACGCGTCGAGAGCTTTTTGGAAGCAAGTCGGAGAATCGTATCTGCCTGCAATAAGCTCTTCAGGTGTGCTAGAAGGTGAGTTCGAGGAAGAGGACGTGATAATGTACGCGTCGCGGTCGCGTTATGGGGAAACCACTTTAATTATTCCGCTAAACCATATTAGGCCAAGGGTAGGTATGGCAGGGCATTTCCATCGATTTTTTCTCAACCTTATATATTCATCTCATTTTATCATACTGCTTGCCAGGTAGCGGTATTTCTTAAACAGGTTCTACAAGTGTGTGAACAAGTATTGCGTATTTCTTGTCTCAAATTCCATTCTACAGTATCTCGGCCATGGAATTCGCAGCCCTGGAAGCCCAGTCTCTTGTTTCCGAGCTCAGGTCATTTTGTTCAGCCAAATTCTTGAACCTGTCTTCCCAGAACTTCCATCTTTCATCACTCAATATCTGCGGACCTTTGAAGTCAGAATCAACCCCCCTGGGTAAGCCTAGTCCATGCTCCAGTTCCAGTCCTCGGTGGCCTCGGAACCATTGCCCAGCCTTGAGAATCCATACTGCCGCACTTGGAACATTCTCTTCCAAAAAAATAACCTCTTGTGGAATCTCTAGGGTATTCGCCAAGACCCAGATTCCAGATCCTGCGAATGACTCTACACGAGATCCGAATTCTTCTGCTACCAGTGTCGCGAGAAACGCGTTCATACCAAGCCATTCCTCAAGTGACCACCAGTCCAACCTGCCCACAGCACTCGCATTTGCACGAAGCCTGCTCTTGTAATCGAAACTCTCAGTGTGCATCGCTCCAAAGGTAGGAAAATTGCTTCATTTGAATCCACCTGAGCACCATGGTCTGATCTTATCGCAGACTTCTTTTGGTGGCGCTTGTTTCGTCCCAAGGGCCTTGATCAAGGCTGCGAGTTTTTCGTGCCAAACATGGTCCCAGGGAAGTTGCATCGCGATGTGCGTGCATTCGGCGAAAATCGTCTCGATGTAGCAGTCCACTCGTAAAGGTGACTCGTAAGGAGCTCGAAGGCAAGTGCCGTCATTCAATGGTCGCACGAGCTCCGTTGCTGCATCTTCGGGGGCTGAAGAGTTGTGGAGGTATGTTTCGATTATTGTGAAAGGCGGGCCAGGCGGGAGTTCTGGCTCGAAGTCAAGAGCAATCCATTTCAGGGTGATACTTGTATCCCCCATGATGATAGTTGCAAAAGATGTGACGGCTGCAAATGTGAGGCATTTGCAAAAAAGCGAGAAAAGTATGCCAGCTGCGCCACCAACATGTCGGTCGTAAGCAAGCAATCTTCTAAATTATCTTTCATTGTTTCCAGTATCCAAAAATCTTTCTTCTGACAACAGCAGCATTCCTTCGCACCTCACCCCAGTACCCTAATCTAGCCGTGGCTTCAATCTCTCAGATCGCTGTACTTCTTTCGCATCCGCAACCGCATTCTCTTCATCAAGAAACAAATCAACATGCTTCGCGAATAACTCCGCGTACTGATACAGAAAGCCATGTCCTGAATTGGGGTAAATATGTATCTCCGCGTACGGCAAAAGCTGCGCAAGCTCGTGACTGTTCGCTGTTGGCACAAGAGTATCATTATCACCATTAGCAACAAGGACCGGCATGTTGAGCTCATGAATCCGTTCATACGCATTCTCAGGCTTTGGGGTCCCAGAACTCATGAAAGCCTCGATCTGTCGCTTCGCAAGTTCGGGGCTGAGATGCGGAGCGCGGTCTGTAGTTCGAGACATGATACGATCCCAGGAAGCCTGAGCCGCAGCTTTTCCATCTGGACTATCATTGAAGAACGAAAGAGCCCACGAATCTTTGAATTCCTCTTCCGTCACTGAGTCGCTGAGCCATGCGAAAATCTCGGGTGCGCCATGCACGGTGTTTGGTGTGATGCTGGTGCGAGTGCCAGCCAGAATCAACTTTCTAACAAGGCCAGGTTCGTTGAGGGGCACATATTGAGCCGCTACACCTCCCATTGAGAAACCAAGAAGGTCAATCTCTGAGATCCCGAGTGCTTTGACGAGCGCGACGACATGTGCAGCCCAGCCTTGAAGAGTGAGGGGGATCTCGCCTCCGCTCTTTCCAATGCCCGGGTAATCGAGGAGAATGATTGGTCGAAACTTGGCAAGTGCGTTGATGAGAGCTGGGTCCCAGAAGTCCATGTTTCCGCGAAAGTGTATCATCATCACGAGTGGTGTGCCCGATTCTGGTCCCAGTCGACGGTAGGCTGCCTTGATGCCATTTGCGGTGATATACTGAGTAACTGCGGTTTGTTGGGTCGTCATTTCAAAAAGAAGTGATTTTGTTCGATTTTTTCCAGAAGCGGGGGGATTTTGACTTGAAATATTTGTGATTGAGGTTTGCAAGTTTTCTGAATGGCGTTGTAAGGATGATGATGTTTTCCCTTCGAGCTGCGAACCTCTCTACTTAAATACAAGTCCGTCATTTCTGCTATTCTAATCGTGCATCGAGGATTAGAGCAATGATTCAGCATTTCTCCCCGGTACCATAACAATCTGAATTGCGAACAAAGGTGAGGCTTTTGATAGAACCCAGAAAGGGACATATGAACCGATTAGGAAAATGCCAAAAGTTAGAGCATGCATGACTGGGTTCTTTGCATACAAGTGCCCGGCGCTAACTTCCCCCAAAGGGCCATGATTGGCGTTCCTGTGCCCCGCTTTTCCAACTGCTCACTAAGCGAAGTAGAGATAGCATCAAGTTTCTAATCTTTGCAACGTCCACGCCACATTTGACTTTATTAAGAACACCCTGAATGAATTGAAAGCCACAAGTCACATCCTCATTAGGAAAAAATCCCTGTATGGATGACATCAATGTCATCATGCCTGACGGCCCAACCGTCACAATTCACAAAGGCTGGCAAATCCCTGGCAGGCGCCGCAAAACTACGTCTCCAACCCCATCTATTCCACCCCTCCAGCAGCAACGCGAAGTAAATCCCGAGGTGGATAATAGCCCGTCTCCACACACAGGACGGCATTTCGAGTTCGTAAATGCGGTTAGACCGGGACGAAATAAGGACCCTGAAGTTCGGAAGCTTGTCCGGACGCACGTGAGAAACGAGCACATACGAAGTGCATTACAACCTAGAGATAACTCTCCGAGGAAACTAGTTCCAAGTATGACTGATCAATCAGATTCCGACCGCGACGTCTCTCGAACTGCCTCCTGGTCCACTCGCGCACGTCGCCAAGCTGCCAATCCTGGGGTTCCCCAGAACATTGGTCATCCAACAGCTCTCGTAAATTTCGATTTCCCAATCGAGATGACATCTAGCATACATTTATTATTAGAGAATTATCTCACTCATACCCCCCGAAGGTTATACCCACTGGAGTCTTGTCTTAAATCCAATCCACTAAAGTCATCGGAATGGTTTCAATACGCAATGCGAGATGCTGCAATGCTGCACGGCATGTTATATGCTGGGGCTCTGTATCTTGCACTCTTGGAAGGAAAAACAGAAACGGATGATACCCTGCGTCACTTCGGCCATGTTGTTTCTATAGTCAACCAGCGCCTTGGTGAGCCAGGGCGAGAAATCGACGACGCTACAATTGGTGCGATATCTTGCTTGGCTTTAGGAGAGGTATGAAATTCTTTTTTTGTCTATTGACGCTTACTGACATAGAACTTAGGCTATCAAAGGCAATAAAGATCACTGGAAGACCCACATGGTTGGAATCAAACAAATGATAGAATCAAGACGGAGCGTCTACCCTCTACCAGCCCTGCTCAAGGCAAAGCTCCGACGGTAAGACTTTCATTAGTAATCCCTCAATCACAATTCTAACCTCAATAGGTCAGACATAACCGGCGCCATCGACTACGCAGCAACACCAGTCCTTGACTTCCATCGCTCTACACGGCAAACGACATGGTCTCTCCTCTCAAAGCAAATGATATGCACCGTAGACCGAGAAATGAGAAAGATCCTCACAGCATGTGAAGTTCATCCGGACCTCATCTCTATTATGACAGAACTAGCATGCTTCGCGCAAGCCATACGTTTTGCTTCCGAAGCCTCTATCTTCTTCGACCCGACAACATTTTCGGAGGACTTGTATTTTCTCGAATACAACTTCCTCGCATTCTCGCCCAGTCTCCCAGATGGCGAGCCCGAAGCTAAGATCGATCAAGCATGTCGACTTGGAGCATTACTATACCTCAAAGCCGTGCTACAAGAGTTTCCACACTCAACGACTGGGTCCACTTTCCTGCTCACGCATTTACAAGAGGCTTTAGAAGATATTACGATTCAACAATCCAACAGTGCACTTCTTCTCTGGCTAGCTCTCGTAGGAGGCTCACCTTCAAAGGGCGAGATGAGATTATGGTTCGTGGATTATTTAGTTCGGATTCAATCTGTGGTTCTGGTGATATCATTTGACGACTTTGAAGTGGACATGAGTCGGATGCTTGGGCTGAAAAAAGTCTTTGGTAGATCGTTTGAGGCGCTTTGGAATGAGACGATGGTCAGGAGCGGGGCGTACTTTGCTTGATAAAAAATTGGCTTCTGAGGAAAATGCAAAAGAGTATTAATCATCACTTCCACCCAGCTGTCCAGCTCTATCTAGAAATCACCAGTATTTCACAAACCCCGAAACCTTTCAACCAAGCTCAAGAAGCTTCCAACTCATCAATCCCGTTCTGCAGCGCCACCTCCTTACCCCATCACCCGGCGTCCTCAAAACATTCGCCGCCAGCCTCTCATGCCCAACCTTCAATAACTCCAACACACCCACCAGCAACTCATCCAATCCCGCATCTCTATACAACTCTTTCATGCTCTCTAGCGTCTTCACCGTACGCTGGTTGTCTATTGTCAGTGTCTTGTTCACGTTGCCAATAAGCACGAATGCATGAATGAGGAGATTTGCGGGGCCCAGGAGACCAGTGTCAATGACGCTTTTGAAGAGAGAGGTGTAGACTGCAATGAAGAGTTTGAGTTGGGGTGTTGCGCCCAGGGTGTCTCACTTGCGTGGTGAGGGATTTGACGTTGGTGGAGAGGGTAGTGATATCATTGATTGCTTCTGAGATGGCGGCTGATAGTAAAGAGAAAAATAGATTTAATGGAAACTATTTTGAAGACTTAGAGTCGATTGCTGGAAGTGGGTAATAGCATTTTGAGTGGCTTTTGAGAAGAATCTTGACTCTTGTGGTGCTGGATTTATCTATATGTTTCTCAATGTCGTGATGTGCAAGTTAGATAACGCTACTTCTGATTATGGGCCATCAAAACTGGGGCGCAGAATTTTTTTGGAATGCAAAATATGTAGAGACCCCGTCTGCGGTTGCATTTGCACCTCGGTCCCTGCCGTGGACAAGAGACGACCTCGCTTAGCCTAAATAAGCCCTATCTCGTGGGAGAAGAGGCATCCATATGATGCCGAATGACTATCTACAGCAGATAAGCGGTCCATAATAACGACAGGAGCCCGATACCTATTAAACATCTGAAGTATTAGTTCTCCTAAATTTTGGTCTCTTCTGTAGTAGAGTCCTCCGCTAATACCGGCAACCCCAACTTGACCCGCAAGTCATGTGCCTTCTTCTTCCAGTCTTCGAATACCTGAGGCCGTTGCTCTCTGGAAACATTACTAAAAGAGTTGTTGAATGTAAGTCTTTTCAGCTCCTCTGCGATGTCCCACTCCTGCTCAACCTCACCATCAAGCAGTATTCTGATCTTGCCGATTCTCTCATACAAAAGTGTCCCATATTCCGCGGTATGGTATCCCATGTATAAGAGAGAATAGATCCTGTTACGCATAAGACTGCACAGTCCACATGCATACTCATCCGCTTTCGTGTCTTTTCTCGGAAGGTCCCTAGGCGAAATCAGACGTGGCAAACCATATCCTGTCTCTAAGTATGGAGTGGACTGATCAGGTGTAATGACATCGATGTCGAGAGTCTTGATTGTGAAGTATTTATATTTCTTCTCCTCATTTCCTTCTTTCCGCTGACCCACAGGCCCGACGTGAAGAAAGCGCTCCAGTAGTTCGTAGAACAACCATACGATCTCTGGAGGGCTGCCGTCGCCTCCACTGAAGGCTCGCCCTCGCCGTCCCTTGTTCACAGTCCGGAGAGCGGCATAAACCTTGTCAACTCTCATGCTGAGGCAAGGAACTGAGAGCCAGGTGGGACACAACCAACGTTCGTCGACAAACATCATGTCCAATACATATGAGTGTTTGGTGGGTAGGCGCTTGATTGCTGCAAGTGTCTCCAAGTGAAGCTGGTGATTGACCAAGAGGGTGGGAATTTGGGTAATTCTGCTGTTCTCCTTTTCGTACATGATGTTTTTCCCAGCCTTCCATCCTTTGAATTTGACATCTCGAAGCTGTACTCGGTTTTCGATATCGGGATCATGTGACGCAATTCGTTCCGCAGATACGACCTCGGCGAGAATTCTATCGCGTACCTCGAGCGGGATCGTGAGGAGTGCAGGCATGGCAGATACTGAGGCCTTTGTATGGTTGTAGTTCGCTGAGAAGAGATTGATGATGTCCAGAATGATGGCAGCCAGTGAGAATGGGCAAGTTGAGGATGGAAGTTCTCGAGGTAGGCAGCACCTACTGTTCTTGGCGTTGGTTCGCTTTTGCCTTGTTTTTGCAGCTGCGACCTTGGTCATAGCATTTCGGCCCGATTGCATCAAAATCAAATGCTAGAAGTCAAAAGGACATGCAAACCTCATATAGCGACAGTAATTAAAGCCCGTAGAATACAGGCCATGGCGCTCGCGAGTTTTGGCGGGTTAGGGGGGCATCAAGCTATATTTTAGCGAGCAGCCCCCTATTTTAGCAGCATTTTTTAGCGAGCTTTCCATATTAATTCCGTGATCGAGCAGCTTACGCACAGCAATGCGCCTACACCAGTTTCCCGCTGTAATTTTTGAAGACAATTCACAGACCCCATATGAGAAAATCAATTGCCATTTTACAGTGATATGCGATTTAACCTTGACAAATGCTAAAAACACGGAAATTGGTCCTTTTTCCTACAGATAATTGCAGGTACGGCCTGTTGGAAAAAAGGGGCTTCGCCAGAATTTTCTTCCAATTTTCAGACTAGACTTTTCAGACTTTCTTCTAATTAAGGAATTAGTTATACTTGTGTTATATTACATTTAATAATAAATACCCTTTTTCAAACAATGTTGGCTGCAAATTATTATTTGAAGTGGTTGTTGGAGTCTCTGGGGGAAAGTGCCAATTTCCGTGTTTTTGGCGAGTGTCAAGGTTAATTCGCATATCACTGTAGTCAAAGCTGCGCTCCATGAGTAGTTAGCCGGGAAGGCCGCCTGGCAACTATTTGATGTGAAATGTATTGCAGTACGGCGTATTGTAACTGATGATTTGTATGAACGAAACATGAACGAAAAAGCTATAGAACGCAGAGAATTAGAAGGATTATGGAGCACTAATGTTGACGGATCCAAAATAATAGTCCAAATCAAAGAGAGTCAATAAGAAGGATTGACTTTATCTCAAGACGGTATTGGGCTAATTGAAATGTCTAGTTCCATTCACGTCGAACGCAATCCGTAATTTTGAGAGCTATGCAACAGAGTTGTAATTGCTTTTCGAATGTAAAGTACCCTAGCGAGGGTCAAAATGAGAGACTGATATTCCAAGCACCATATATACAGCAGCATGATACCAGCAAATGCCAGCCAGCCCGAATAATATAATTGAAGGTTTTGTGGGAGTTAGAGGGACCCAAAAATTGGGAACCTGACCACACATTTTGCTTTAAGAAGTGATACCGAAGAATTTCAAGATCACTGCCTCATTCACAGGGGCGATATGACCAACTCCCTGCCCAAAGAAACCCTGAAGCTTAGTTCCGTCGCCATAAATATGATTCGTATATGCTGAAGAGGGTACGCCGGTAACGTTCTTCGTCAAAGTAAGGTCTAGGACATTAGACCACTGTTTGAGCGCCTCATAGGCACACTGAGGGCGGACAAGGGTGTCTGCCAAGCCATGGAAGATCATCATGCGGGGTCGACGGCCGGTATAGCCAGGATAGGAGTTGCGAACAAAGTTGCCCCACTCTTGAGGTGTGTGTTGAAGACCTTGCGCGCAACTCTGATTTGCACCATATGGAGTTGGGTCGCTGGTGGAGCCAGCGAAGCACGCGTGTGCAGTCCCTGAGAATACAGCACCAGCTTCGAAAACGTCCGGGTAAGACCCAGCCATTACGTTGGTCATCATTGCTCCCGAGGAACCTCCCATCACGTAGACTTTCGACGCGTCTCCGTTGTACTTGCTCAAAGTATAGTTGACCATACTGACAATACCGAGGGCGTCTCCACCCGCCCCATGCGTGAGGGTGGCTGCGCGGTTCACGTCCCAGCAGTTGCTGTAATGGGTAGTGCTGGGGTAGATGAGAATGAAGCCATTCGTATCAGCATACGAGGGCAGTTTGGTCCCAGAATACCACTGTTGGCCGGTACCACCACAAGGATGCAGCTGGCTAACGTTAGCACGTGAAAAAGCTAATAGCGCGAATCAGGTATTTTGACTGATTGTACTTACTGCGACAATGACTGCGGGCTTTGCGGCTACTTTATCTGGTACATAGATGTACATCTGGATCGTTGTCGGATTGGAACCGAAGCTGGTCACTTGCTGCAGCGACGCGGAGAAACCGACGGCCGCGCATGATGCAAGCGCGAGGAAAGATGAAAAGAGCATGATGGAGAAAAAGACGAGACTGGGACAACTTCGAAATGATCAATGTTCACTGTCGATTCTATCATACTTATTCTGCTTCCTAGACACTGGTCTTTATAGTTTCCTTGACAAACATTACGTAGGGGGCACCATGGGGACAGAATCCGGGGTAATTTGAGCAAGGAGTTATTGGTGTTCTAAAACAATATAAAAGCTCGGAGCCTATCGTAAGTTCCGAGCTTCTCCTCACCTGGCAATTAGAATCGGTAGACGGAAAGATGCCGATAGAGTGGGGATTTGGCAGGGTGATTCTGGAAATCCCAATCTGGGCACGAGGACGCGCCCCCGGCTACCGCTTAAAAATGATCCCAATTTGGCTGAAACTGGCCGCAACTTTTTTCCGCGCCGGGTGCTGGAGTCGGCAATTTATTTTTCGATCTTGCATTCATACAGCATTGCATTCAAATTTTACAGGAGTCTGCAATTAGAAGCGGTGTAACAGGTTGAATGCAGGGCGTTGAGACTTTCCCACCGAAAATGTCACGGGATCGGGTCTACGCAACACAATATGAGGAATTTTGGTCGACCTATTACCTTTCTTAAGCAAAGAGTACGTGTCCGCGTGGCATCATAGGGTATTATCGCCTGGTGCTCTTAAGGTCGAGTTCTTCATTGAGTTTTCCCGAATATCCTTTCCAAATGAGCTTTTATTCGATAACCAATTACTTCCAGGACTTAGTTCGGGACCAGACAGCGGCTCATACTAGCACAATAGAATGTCTACTGTAAAACAGAGATTTCCTGTGTAACCTACATTCGTAGCTAAATGGACGCCGCTGAATACGCTCGAAAGACTTAAGTCAATACGAGCTCTGGTCTGTCCTGGTCAGCGTTCATCTTGGATATTCGTCTTCTCGGGCATACAAGGGGGAAGTCAACAGCGGAATGTCTCGTATGGATCATTTTTTAACTACTTCACTGCTGTCAAAATGCAGGATTCTTCCAAGCAATCTAACGCCAACATTTCCAACTCAGCTCTAATGCACGCAATTACGGGCTTGGCAATACCTCGTCCTCCAAACCAAACATACTTCCTGCGAGACCTATCGGAATCACTGGCAGTTTAAACATACCTTATTCATCGGTTACGTCGGCAAGCAGCAATAACAACAAACATCCTCGAGACACCAGAATCCGAGCTCCAACAGGTTCTCGGGGTCTCTACGAAAGTCCTTTACCACGACGCATGGCAAAGGACAGTGGGGCTAAATGACTGGTCAGAAGCAGTGCAGCACAACTTGGCCCGTCTTACCGTCGATCTCATGGCAAATAGTCAGTGCATCTCCTTTAAGCAGCGTATGCATCACCTTCTAGCTTCTCCAGATGCTGTAAGATTTTACCCTCCCGTTACCTGGCTCTTGTTTCCTGTCTTGACTTTTACACCCCTTCATATGAATAGCCAATATCCCTGGTTTAGTATTCTATTTCCAGAGTCTAGAGTATGACCTAGTAGTCTGCAGGTAGCTCGTGCTCAGTTGAAGTGCTATGTTGCATGTGAAGTTGAAAAAGAAGGAGAATGGAAAATTTTCCTCCGAGGCGACCCCTCATTCTGGTGAGCTGTTCCCCTATCGGGGTCTGGAGGCTCCACACAAGGCTCCATATTCGCCCTATTCGTCAAATTTGCCAAGTGATTAAGCCTTTCCCCTGTAACAAGTAGATCATCCTTGCTATAGTTGATATCCAGGGTATCCTTCCAGCGTACTACAAACTGGAATTACAGTGCATCACCAGCCATGGCACCTAGCCATCTCGGCCTTGTGATCACGCTCGCTGGTTAGCATGCTCTGTCCGATCCACCCGCGGAACAAAAAAAACACAATTGTATTGAATAAGGGTTCGGTGTGGCAACTGGGCATTCGGTATAATGTGAGTAGAGTTTGCACGGTAGGCGTAGCATTTCCAAGTTTACCACCCTGAGGCAAGTGCTTTTGTGCTATGCTAATGTGAGCTATCTTTATCATTGCTCACCTTCTCCCGCATCAGCACATAGATCCGCAGAATCCGCGGCCCCAGAGTTACGGTAAAGTTTTAATATATTTCTCAAAGTATCGATTATATATCTATGTCAAATAAGAAAAAGAGTAAGAGATCAATAATAAATATATTCTATCTAACTAAAGCGCGTGGAAAATCCCCAGGCACTTCATGAGATTGGACAAGCTCAACCAGTTCAACTGGGAGTCGCCGCTGGTTAGAATCGACCCAAAAAACACTTGACCCAAGTCTTCGAAATTGATCGTGCCGTGTCCATCGTTGCTTTTCAAATTTCGATATGAACCAACCAGCCATCCATTTGAGTTTTCGCCAAATATATGACCCAAAATAACGTCCGTACTTTCGGCATTGCCCAGCTGTCTTCTTTGCTGCATTGGATAATCCCCCTCGAAAGCTTATCAGACAGAGAAGCAGAAAAGCAGACATGAGGACGATAAGTTGGATGAAATCGATATTTGTGTAACTCCCGTCGAGGAAGAGGATTTTTTTACATGCGTCTTCGGGGAAATCAGTCGCACCTGAAGGGTGTCGAAGTTTGCTAGATGGATGATTCCCGCTGACCAGGTTGAAATTAATGTATCTGGCTTGCAAAAAAGAAGTTTCAAACCACGCTTTCAACTCCTCTATCCATTGCTCTTTTGTGACGATGTTTGGGATAGTGTTGCCTGCCTCGCCTGTTCTGCTTCGTGACGAAAGTAAAACCTGCGTTGTCTGTCGTGCAAGCAGGTAGCTTTGGACCGTTGACATAATTGTGTACCGTAGTTGGAAATATATGAAGTCCTTCCATGCAGACCAGCCGACATTCATTCTGTAGATTTCAAGCAGTATTGTTTCATAGTTGTCATCCTCACCACCCCAATCTGTACATCGAAAGAGATCTTGGGGAATGCAGAACTGGAACTGTTCTATGCATCCCAGTGCAGTAATCTCTCGATCTGGAAGATAGCTCGGGGTATCGGAGTATACGTCGTGTGCCGAGAATATGGGATCATCAATAGGACTGTCATAATATTTCATGCCCGCTCGATATCCTACCACAAAGGAAATTCCGTCCGGTACATAAAGAGATCGATGTATCTGCGATGCTTCACTTCTTTCGAAGCGGATAGCAGGCCATATATTCAATGCGTACGGTTGGTTTTTGAAAGCTGCTACTCGACCTGAGCTCTCGTTGGAGTAACGGTTTGGTCCATTGGAAGTGTATAGTGTTTGGGAGTATGCGTAGAAGATCAATTCATCGGGCATCATGCTCTCATTATAGAACGCAATAACGGACCCATTGTCCAGCACTTTGAGGAAATATTCCGTGTTCAAGGGCGAGCAAGTCAGCCGGTGATTCATGACCACTGGAGACTTAGAATTTACACCTAGTTGGCGTGCTGATATATTGCTGTGTTGAAGCCTAACCGCGTAGCCGGTAACAGCCTCTGGACTTTTAAGACAGGCTTCTTCGGGGAATATGCATGCTCCACGCTCCACACTCAGAGCAGGTCGGTCGTTGAAGATCCCGTTCATAGACCCACAGGAGCTTGTTTGTTGATTATGCCAACATTGTGTGAACCGTAAGTCTGCCATCTGAGCGTTTTTCTCCTTCATCTCATATGCTTTATCGTATGACGTGCAGGAGTCTGTACTTCTCGAACGAACGACTGGCGTTTCCAATCCTCCGGTAAGGGTGTACGGAATCAAAATGCCGAGTATTACAAACACGATCCCATTGCCGATAGCAGCAACTCCCATAAAGGGGGAAATAGGATCGATTGAATTTGTCCCATTGCCCCTCTTTTGTCGTAAATATTGTACTAGGCGCCTAATAGCTTCACCTTGCGACATCGATACGCGAAGCTTATGGACAGCATCTACTTCCAACTCGATGCGAGTCGTGAAGTAGTTGACAATAGAGCGCACAATGTGCCAAGTTCGAGCTTGGGTGTATGTTATAGCGACGGTGACGAAAGCAATAAAGACAATAGCCTCGTTATCGCTAAGGGTCAAAATCCATGCTCTATGGGGTGGTAGACTGTGATCACGCCACAAGTACTGATACACAATGGAGGACGGCATTCCTAGAAGCCCAAGAATCGTGCACAATGGAAGTCGTAGATTTTCAGAGGTCGCAAAGTAGAGGAGGGGAATTTGAAGATTGTTTTCAGGTAGAGACGGCTGCCTTTCTTGTGGCTTTCCCATGGCTTGCCACAGCCACAGCGCCCTCGCCTACACCGTCAGTTTACGGCCAAGGCTGGCTCCAAGACAACCACTAAGCAGTGAAATCTTGCGAGGATCAAAAAGAGTGAGGCTTACGAAGACTTTTCAAATAAGAAGATCAAGAGCCTAACGCGGGGTTGATCACTGGCCTAGTTTCGTCATCTCAAAGCGGCCTTTTAAGCCCACAAACGGTTCTCTGAAGCATGCACGCTAGCATTCCCCCCGCCACATTTTCACTGTCTAGTTTCGGACTCCGAACACCGCTCTGAATAAATATAAAAAGCGGTAGCACCTTCTCGGGCCGCTGAACATACCGTTCCCGACAGCTCTCCACTTTCACGACTCGATGTGCAAAATGAAGACTATCAGAATAAACGACACAAAACAGCAGAGAGACCACATGAGAAACTAGACTCATATGAATATAACGTTTGTTGAAATCAAATTAGCTATTGCTTGTCTTCAACTCGGGGGACCGAGGACTCACCCCATGCCTGCCAGAATGCATGAGGAATAATGTCGACCAATTTTCGGTAAGTCAATTGCTCAAGGTCTGGACGCAGGATCTAACTCAGACATTGTCCCCCACCGGAGAGGAATGGATTTTAGGTACAGTAATATCGACGCTAACATTTTACATTTCTTATACTTCCAATATTTTGGTGCACGCAGTGGAAGGAAGGTTACTATAATCAGGAGTGAAAAGGAATAGAAAGATGAAAGTAAATTTAGGAGGGTTTCCAAAAATGGATTGAAAGCAGAATAGGAAAAGTGAATCAAGCAGGAATAAGCCTTAAAAGTAATGAAGATGCCAAACAATAAGAAGAGCACACCACCTCCCTTCTAATAGCAGTGCAGGCTCAATAGGATCACCTGATCCAAGAGACCTCACAATAGTATTTTTTGCAATATGCAATCCAATATATATAAGACCCCCCGATATCTGTTTACCTACTCATGCATCTCGACGTCAAAATCAGGTGATTTTTTACCCCACAACGGAGATTTTGAAGAATTGAAGGATGGAACGAACCCCATATCGTGAACCCCGAACAAGTGCTTGGGCACGAAATTTAGGATTCAAATTTGTTGGCAAGCATTCCTGATCAAACCCCTCCTGGAAGGATTGGAGAACACTCCGGCAGTTCGAGTAAGCGCTAAAGAATCCAGGGAAACTTATACGAGGCCTTCCCAAAAAAGGACTTTAAACTCTGAGTTCGGGCCACTAGGTACCAGACTTTACGTAGCGATAGGCTACGGAGGATGCGTCTATATCAAAGACTAGATATTGACACTGGCCGCGCCTCCATACCTTCGTACATGCATATGGCTTCGTGTTCCAGGCTTCCAGCCCACTTTTTTCTGAAGCGATGTGAGAGAAGAGAATTGATATACAAAGAACAAAAGATATTACGTCAATGGAAAAAGTAAATAAAACAGAAGGGGGGGATATGCTTGGTGTTATGGCATCCAATCAGCGTCGGTTTTGCTTTTGGTCGATGTCTTGCTTTCGTCCTCGCCCTTGCTTTCTTTTTTTTGGCGCGTCTTCTCCTCGAAATTTTTCCTGAGATCCTTCTTGTCCAAATCGCACAGCAGCGTTCATAGTGTCAACACTCTAGGGGAATGATCGAGGATCAATACCATAAGTAAATCGGCTTGTAAGGCACAGAAGGCGCAGTGCCTTGACCGCAGTTTCCATAAACGGGAAATCTGATGTCAAGAAAACCACATACTATACCACCATTAGCTGAGGAAGTTTCAGTTCTGGTTTGTCAGATTTAGGATCCAGGAATCTCGTTTTCTTAGCTTGATTAACTTTCAAACAATTTACAAAGGCAACCCAACAGCAATTCACCAAAACATCGACTACACCGGGAATCTGCTGGCATACCGATATCGCAGGAAAACTCTTCATACAGAATACCGCAAAAATAATTCAAGCACAATATCTGCATCGCTCTCACCACCATGAAGACTCCCGCTCCTTTACCGTGACGCAGCACTTCAAGAAGATGCCGATACCAACCAAGAACATCCGTTCCCTCCTTCAACGCCTCATATTCTCCCCAGCAGGTAAAGTACTCATCATTACCACAACATGCTGGCTCCTAGCATTTCAATACTGTCGACTGCGATACTGGCGAGAACCACATTCGGCATTCTTCCAGTCCGAACATGTATACGATCTTCACTACTCCCAATACCGCGAAGAACAAGCCAATGATTTTATCGAGAGGGCGATGAACACGGATACGAGTTTAGGAAAGGTATCTGAGAATCCAGAAATCTGCGCCGCGTTTGTGACCGTTAGGAGGGATGGGAAGCAATATATTGATGTGGCGGTGGGGTCGATGTTAGAAGGGTTGACGGATGAGGAGAGGAGCAAGCTTTATTCATACGTTTTCTTTGCGAACACAGATCCGGCGGTTCACCCGACTTGGGATAAACCTTGGCTGAGAAATGCGGTGGATGCGGCGTTGAGTTATAATGTGAGCGAGTCTACTATGGAGCACCTGCGGGAGCTGGAAGAAAAGCGGGACTTCTATGCGAAAGGAGTTTTGTAAGCCCCTTTCTAGGAGAAAGCGATGTTGAGCTGATACTGTTAGTGACTATCTCTATGCTCTCGATTATTGCTACAATACAAGTACCCCATATATCGCGATGTTCGAAGGAGATATTATCTTGGCAGACGGTTGGATGGCGAAGACTCGACAAGCACTTCAAGAGATCGAGAAACATGCAGGGATAAAGGAAGACAAATTTTGGGACTGGGTATACTTGCGACTCTTCTACACTGAAACTGCGCTTAAGTGGTCGGAAACAGACTTCATGTATCGCAACATCAGCTTCATATGCGGTGCTGCAATCGCCGCGGGGTACCTGATTTTGATTCTTACACGTGCCTCCATCCCTCGCACCAGACGACATCTCGACAATTGGGCAATCGGAGTGCTATGCCTCGTCACTATTCCGGCGTTCATGGCTTTGGTATACATGGTGGGCAAGAGCTCGCTCTACCCAAAGAATGGAGTCTTCAAAATGAACAAGTTCGGATGCTGCACACAAGCACTTGTATTCCCCCGTAGCCAGGTCCCCGAGCTTTCGAAGTATCTCAATAAGATAGGCAGCGGCCAGACAGACACAATGATTGAGAATTATTCGGATGAGAGAGGGAAGCAAAGACTTGCTCTGAGGCCGCAGTTAGCACAGCATGTTGGATTGCAGAGCTCGCGAGTCAACACTTTTCAGAATTCGCAGAGTACGTGGGCGTTCTGGTTCGAGGAGTATGACCCAGGTACCTTGCGGAAAGAGCATGAGGCTTTGACGAATAATGTTGAGGATGGAGTGAGCTAGCGAGTACACTGGGGTGAGAAATATATACTGAAAACACAATAGTAATGAGCAAATGTGAGAACACCTAGCAGGAGACTTCGATTGCGTTCCAAGAGCGCGAGTTCCCAGGTGCGGGATGAGGCACAAGAGAATTCAATTCGAAAAAGAAAGCTGTTCTACCCATGCCGAGTCAACTTCGTAACGCATCTTCAATAGTCTGATGCAATATGACCCGCAAATACCTCCTGCGGTCCACCAACATGCCTTCGTAAAACTCTCAAAGGAGGCCACGAAGGGCATCTTCCTTGTCCTTAACGTCCTTGCAATTCTTAAAGATTCCCTGGATCATTTTGTCGTTCGGTCGCAGCTTCAGTACCTCCTCGTAAGTGAAGTAATTGTTCGCGAGATACCAGCGTTCTTCACCGAGGCACCGTTTCTCACTGAGATGATGTTGGATAGCTGCGGTAATAAAATCCTCGTCATTGACTTGCGATTCAAGCAAGCTAACAATGATTCTGGCTCCAAGATGGAACATTTGGCCTATGGTGAACCAGTGAGTATACTTGGCGTGTAGAAAAACGGGTCCTTCTTACTCTTGGCATGATCGTGGACTATATCAAGCTTTTCGATAATGGAATCGATAACTTGCTGGTCGACGATACGGGGCACTGATGCAATCGGGGGACAATCGAGAGGGGCCTGAACAGTGTCGATGAAAGAAGCAGTGATGTTTGCCGCCAAGCCATATTTCTCGCCGATGATGCAGGTACGGATTGATCTCAGGGTCGAAACTTTGGATTTGATGTCTGCTTCATCAATACTAGGAGGCCGGTATTCGACAGGGCAATCTAACGGGGACTCAACATTCTCGATCAACGAGGCGAGGATATTCTTGGCTAGATCATATTTGGCTTCGCTGATGGCGGTACGGGCGATTTTGAGGGATACAACCAGAGCTTTGATCTGCTCCTCATCGGGGCGTGATGCTGGCTTCTTCTCTTGGTGTTTGATGTAACTCGATGAGGGGTAGGAGCGTGTCTCGCCATCTCCGAAGAGCTTTGTCATGAATCTGCCGCGCGGCATCGTGGGAAGTCAAGTTGTCAAAGATTAATCGATTCCGCCTTTCGATCCTGCTTTTTGTACTGCAAGCTCTTTTTAGCGTCTGAGCAATGGTATCGACAAGTCGTTCGTGAATTGAGTCACAGAAGCCTGGTCTCATTCACATTGTTTGTTTTCCAGGATATTCAATTCCAACTGTTACGCACTTTCCATTCTATTTAGTAGGTAGAGATCCTTTCTTAGTGTGTGAACACGTTTCCCTTGTGATTAAGCATATGAAAGAGACGATTGTCTTTATTTTCTGTCGGCAATATCTGGCAACGCCTCTGATCCGGGACGAACATTCAATGGGAGAGTCCACCCATTCTTTTCATGGTCGCGATCGTGAAACAAAGATGCTGGATCTTTTGAGAAAATAACATGACACTTTGACCAAGATTTTAGAGAATTGAATTCACTCGTGTGAATAAAATAACAATCAATCAAAATTTGAAGGCACGATGGCGTGGTACAATCATACGAAGTTGCATAGCACTACATCAAGAAACCCTTGTAGACGCATCGAGAAAAGAACTTCCCAAGTGCGGGATCAGGTAAAACAAGACTCCATTCTTCGAGAGAACTAAAGCATTATATCTTTAATTCTCGTCGTCGCTTTCAAGGCAGCTTTGGCTGTCCAATTCACGAATATTTATACGCACCCGTCGCGGTGGAGCCCCACCACTCCACGCAGTATGTAAGTGGCGTTCCGCGTCCTTGCAATGACTGAAAACCGACCAGATCATCTTATCGCTCCGCCGCAACTTCGATACCTCCTTATATACCGCGGCGTTTCGTTCCCGGTATTTAACTTCTTGCCTCCATGTCCTCTTGCTGGCGAGGTGGTTTTTGATAGCCGCTTCGATAAAATCCTCGTCGCTAACTGGCGTCTCGAGTACCCTGATGATGACATTGGCTGCGACGGAGAACATTGATCCTATGGTAGATTATTAGATAGAGCGGCTGGTACGAGGGAAAGGGTGGTTTTACTCTTGGCATAAATGTGAGCTAGATGTATTTTTGCGACGATAGCAGTAATGACTTCCTCGTCGACAGCAGCGCTAGGATCGTCCTCAATTGGGCGCCACCAAATTATTCTCTGCAGACAAATAGCCAGATTTTTCGCGCCGATGTAGTCTTTTTTGTTGATAGCGGAAACAATCGATTTCAATTTCGACATCAGAGAATTGAGGGCTGCTTCATCGAAGCCAGGAGGCTTAGGCTTTGTCGGACAATCTAAGTATCCTTGGACTTTATCGATACACATGGTGATCTGAAGAAGTGCGAGAGGGGCAGAGCTATATCGGCGGCATCCTTCGAGTTCATCTTTGAGGCAGACCTCGGCACGGCCGAGGAGCACGCATACATTTCTGACGTCTCTTTGGGCGGGCGTTGGGAGGCGGACGATGTAACTCTTTGCGGGTCGTGAGCGAGACAGAAAGCTACCCATTTTGCGTGCGGTACACTTTGAGATCTCAGAAATCGGGGTAGATTGATTGACCTCAAGGTTTAGTTTTGGGGCCGGGAGAAGCTCTTCGTTTAGTTAGTGTCTGACCAAGTTAGTACAGTTCTTGGATGAATGAGCGATGAGAGTTTGGGGCCATTCATTTTCAGTTTCCTGCATACTCCCCTTCCACTTGCCAGCTAGAGTTGATTCTCGAGTATACTCAAAATCTTAATAAAGCCCCGATTTTCGAAAATTTTTTGACTTTCAAGTCTCCCGAATTCAATGAGTCCCTGGTGATCTGCAGATTTTCTCAAAGAGACTGGATAACATTGAGAAGAGAAAAATCGAAGTACACGCTTAAAGGGAGGGAAGGCGTGTCGGGACACCTGCAAAGCAGACCAAGATAAACCCATCTCAGACATAAAGACAAACTATGAGGGTGCACGAGCGCATAATTTTGAAGACTATAATGGCAAGTACGAGACGATTTGAAGAAGGGATGACAAAAAAGCACAGACACCATAACCAGACCATAAAATAACAAAATAAGCAGCAGTACTTTACCAATTCGCAGCCGCTGGCGTGGCCTGTGCTTGAAGTTGTGCAACATGCTGGTTCTCTCATTCTCGCCGAGTTGGTACGGGGTATCAGATGACTTAAGTCCTGGAAACCCATTGAAGAGTTTGGGGCTCAATCAGAAGATTGATAGGCCCTCAGACTTCATGATTGTTGAGACCCGGAGTGACCGGACGATCCGGATGGTTGGTGAAACTCGGGCAAGGGTGACGCAGATGACGGTTTATCTGCTCACAATCTTCACAGGTTGCCGATCCAGTATTGCGGCTGAGCAAATGCTGCGACACCGGCGGTCGATATAAGACGATGGTTGGTACTGACGCAAGCTCACCAAGTTGGTAGGTTTTCGAGTGTCTCTGCTGCGCCGCAGACTGAAGCCTACATCGCGGTTTCCCAAATGGGCCTAGCGGACGATCACCCAGCCCTGTAAAGGAGCCAAGCCCTCTGCGGCGCAACCGATGAAGCTTGTCTTGTACATACATGGGGAGGGTCATCTTTAACCTGCTTACCCCTCGGCCTAATCCCAAAGGAGTATTCAAGATGCTACAGGCACTCATGGAAAGTCATATAAGAGCGAGAGGGACTTTTGTCCCTTCGCTCAACACTAAAACCAAGAACAACGAACCCCTGACTTGAACCTCCTCTCAAGAACCTCTATATCATGAGTCAAATCGTCAAACTCGTTGGAGCAGGCATTGGCCTAGCATCCGAAGTGTACAAAGCAAAGAAGAGCACCCGGAACGCTGAAAGTAGCAGAAATTCTCAGTCCCAATCGATTCCAGACGACCAACCGCCACAGTACGCCGAAGTAGATGAAGCTCAAGCCAACGAACTAATTGCCCGCGGCCAAGCAATTCCAATTGATCCCAGAGAAGCAGGGATGGTCAAACATGAGTATGGATCGGCATCCGAGGAAAATGACGAGGAAATTTGGGCCCTTGATGACGCGGCGAGTCCAGGTCCAGAGAGAGAAAGCTCAGACCCTCCAAAAGAGTCGAAAAAGATTGCAGATGTATTTCTAAGGCGCCATCCACCTCCAGCTCGCCAAATTTCCTCAGGCCAGCTGCCATGTCCGGTCATCATTCCGCAACGGAGGCCAAAAGACAAGAAGCGTGGTTTTGTGAGGGCTTATGCTCCCGTGCTGGCGAATTGTGATATCGATCAAGATACCTTTCTCGAATTCCTGAAGTCCTTCCAACAAGCCAGCAAAGCGGATCCCTGGCTCAATGCCGTGAATGCTGCTGCTATGATTGCAGGTCTAGTACCCAGTGTCACCGCCATGGCCGTATCAACAGCCGTTCAAGTCGCTGTCGGAGTTGCGATGGCAGTGCAGAGGCGGACTAGGTAAGGCATCCATTGGTCGTAGAGGAAACTCCAAAACTAACAATTCAGATCCAACACCTTCCTCGACCGCATGAACGCCGACTTTTTCAAGCCCCGTGGCCTTTTCTGCCTCATCATGACATACAAACCCGACTCAGAAGAGGCCTACGGGCCAGTCAACTTGCTATCATCTCTCACTCCATCCTTGGGAGCTTTCTCCGGCTGGACGAAAAAGCTCCGGAGTTCCTCGGGCACAACGCGCGGCGAGCTTGAACTGCCCGAAGCAGCGCCCCTCATCTTCCCAGCTCTTGACGATGTAGCGTTCGATGCTAGCGCCGATGGAGCGAAGAAGAAGAGCAAGATGAAAAATAGCGGGAAGTTTGTGGCAGATTATTTCGACCGCCGAGCGCAGGCGCAGTATGCAGCTGATAATCCGGGTAGTTCGCTGGCGCAGACAGATCCAGTGTTTAAAAGTCGGTACGCGGATCCGAATCATCCAGCCAATAGCGGATGTTTGGTTAGCCTGGTTACGGGTGGAGCGATTAACACTAGAGATCAGAATGGCGGAAGGAGTGGGTTGGAGAATGTGTTGGGCGCGGGGCAAAAGTTTCTTGGGAGAGGGGGAAATGGTGGACTACAAGGGCTGTTGGGTGATAGGCTTGGCAGAGGAGGTGGCGGTGGTGGCCCACTGGGTAGCATATTGGGTAGAGGTAGTGGATCTGGCGGGAGCTTGTCAACTGACAGATTTGGGAGAGGCAATGGTGGAAGAGACGGGGGCTTGTCAACCAACAGACTTGGAAGAGACAATGGTGGAAGAGGCGCAGGGGGAGGGGGACTTATCAAGAAGGTCCTGCAAAAGGTAAGCCTAATCCGTTTCAAGACATCACATCAAGCGCTAACCTGAAATAGGATGTTCTATACATGATGATTGTCAACCTGCCAACGGAGGAAGAAATCCAGGCAGGAATTCAAGCTGTTGAGAATCAGGAAAGAAGATAGACTAAGTCCCCTCAAGAGAATTTCCTACATTGACAATTCTTGGAACCGTTGCTGTGAGACCGTCCTTTCTCAATTTGGAAGAAGGCATTCCAAGAGCCTCAGGTAAGATTCAGATATTTATTATAAGGCACTTGCCGGAAGAGAATGTGGTGAGCATCTAATCCGTGGGAAGACGCTAGATATTGAAATTTTGTCGAAATAGCAGGTAATATCCGTGAGCAAAGCTAGACTACTACAAAAGAATGGCGGTTGAGTTCGCCTGCAACCGGACAAAGAATGGATATTCAAGTTGACAAAATTTACCCTGAATCGATTTCCGACAAAGCTTTTGGAGAACAAAAGACCGCCACCTTGAAATACCAAAATGAAGTGATAGGCTTATCCTTCATGATTCATCACTTCCAAAAGTCCAAGATGGAAACACTCATGGAGACCCATGATCGCGAGGCTTTTGCAGCCTTCAAATTTGAATGGTACCAACGAGAAGAAGATCTTCAGACTTACGTAGATCTATTGCCGTTTATCCGTCCTCTCACAACGACCGCCGGTGCTCTACCGCTCCTAGTCGCGATCCTCGTTTTTGTCTTGGCATGCCTTCAAGCTTCTCGAATCTCCTGGCACAGAATCGTGGCAGCACATATGGTAACATGGGTTATGGCTTGCATATTCACGCCAATTCCAGCCTTCTCTTCACTGACGCTTCTCGGCATTCTGCTTGCCATGATGCTTATCACGAAGATTGTATCGTATATCGGTAGTCTGCACATCGCTTGCAAGATAATTCTTGGCATATTGATCTATGGCTTCATCTTCCTGTGCTGTTATGCCGTGTTTCTACTGACTTACACTGAAGAGGGACAATTGTTGGTGACGAATTTCAGGTTACACAGAACCGCTGAGGAGGCGACGGGCAGAGTGGCAAGGCTGAGAGCTGAGAATCCGGACTTGCAGCGCATGACGGGTTTGCAGTATTTTTTGAATGCTGTAACTAGAAGGAAGGATCTCAGGAGATAAACAAGTAATCAATGTATTTTCGGATTGAAGCAAAAGAAAGTTGCAAGTGATCACGGTACTCTCGTGTTCAACTTAAAAATCTTAGAAGCAAAGCACCCGCGGGCCATAGTTGAATAGATGAGAAGTTCATAGATCAAATCTTCTCTAGGGAAGAATGGTCTGGCGGTGGATCGAAGCAAAGACGACACTATTGGCCACAAAGGGGGTTGGTCTATGAAAGAAGACCAAAATCCAGGAGAATGCTAACAGATAAATCAACGGTATTAGTGCCCGAACTTTCGCATCCAGACTGCCATCTTTCAACATCAACAAATCTCACCCACGAAAAATGATCGCAATCTTCAACTTCCGATTCAACCGCTTGGCGAATGTCAGATGGCAACCAGAACCGTTCTTCAGCGCGCCAGCTGATGCGCTTCTCGGCCCCGCTCAATCGTCGCCAATCCTGGCTCTCCCTATCGTGGCTTTTGTCCTGTCCATCTGTCTGCTAGCGACTCAAAGCAACGTATCTCGATTCTCGGTATTCGTGTGCCACGAGGCAGCCTTCATCATCGTCTGTTTCTGTACCGAAATCCCTGCGGCTCTGGCATTTTCCATTCTCGTCCAGTCGATGGTGTTCTTTGTTGCTGTCAGGGAAGTTCCGAATGTGTTCGGGTTCTTCCGGCTTCGATGGGTCCTGAGGGTTGTTGTCCAGATAGCTATATCCGGGGCAGCTTTCTTTGTCTTGCTGGCCGTTGCGAGGGAGTGATGTTAGGAGGTATTGGGATACATGGGCATAGATAAACATAGAGAAATCTTGTACTGGGTATGAGGGAGGGTGATCGATTCAAGTTCAAACAAGAATCGTAAAACATCAAAATTTCAGGGAACTGCGAAACATCTTCAGGCCACAGAGTGGCTAAACATTGCTCTTCAAACCCCAAAGAATAACAATTGAAACAAAGACTTGATAAATGGCCGGATGTGAATGCCGTTGCCTTCTTCGAACAAAGGATTAAACGGATGAAATGGCGCAACCGCCCGTCCTCATTTACCTCCACCCCTACTCCTACGAATCTGAGAACATACTCTAGACCCCAACCGCAATTCTACCGCAAGCCAAACACCAAGAGACGTACCAATAAACACGATGGAGCTCATTTTCTCGCTCCTACTATGCCTCCTCGCCAACTCCTTCTCCCTTATGACCATCTTCATGTTGCATGTCATGACCTATCTCTTTGCCATACCATTCATCATCGCCACTGAGGGGGTTGCACTTGTCTTCCTCGTACCTCTGTCGATCATATCTTATACATATTGTATTTTCTGCAAGTTTGTTGGCGGTCTGATCGTCGCTGCCTTCCATTTCTCCGTCGCATTCTACGGGTCTGCATCGGGACAAGTGGTAGACCAACGAAAAAGTAGAGAACGGCGAAGGAGTTCAGATTATGACATCTAAATCCGATCTCAGAACAAATCACTGGAAGAGAGCAGCGCGTAATGATGGTGGAGAAGGAAAAGCAGATAGCAGAAGCGTAGAAATATAACGTTTGACTCAAGAAATGGACAATCTTTCGCGCATGCCCCTCGTATGTCCGCAGCCTTTATCCCATCCAAGGAAGTGAACCGCTTTCCCGAGCCTGAAATTTGTTTAAATGATAGTTGAAGCTGCGTTCAAGTTTTCCACTCTTCCAGTCCAGTCGTCTGCGGGCAGGAAAGCCTGCGGTTTTCATGCGCCGGACTCCAGAGTACCAAGTCAAAGCGCAGCGAAAAAGGCGCCTGTGCAACTCCCTGCATTGTCCATAGACACCACTTGGGATAATATAGCGAGCTAGATGTTGCTGGCAAGGCTTTGATATCCTACTTGGCCTGAGGTGAGAAATGAAAGACCAAAAGTTCCTCTAAAGTGGTTGATGATTTTTACGGGGTAATTCAATCCAAAGTAGGGTGTGAATGGATTAACCTTGACCACCTCACTTCAGCATTCCAACAACCTCGAGTCTGAAATATCGAGCATACAGCAACCTTCGGACCTCAATATCTGATACGAATCGTGCTATTGAAAGCAATATAGAGCCGAATCGACGAAAACAGCTCGAGCTGGGCTCGAATGTTGACACCACACCCAGCTTCTAAAGATATCCAGCCGACGATGCACCGGACCCCTCTCGAATCGCCTTGCCTTGGAAATATGCGAGACAGAGAGAGACCATGCGGGCTCTTTTCGACTCTGCGGGGTGGATAGAAGGAGGGAGACAATGGCAATTGCAATGCCCTGACCGAATTCAAGACACGCGGACTTGGGCATACTCATGTGGGATATTACCAGCCTGGCTCATGTACGTACCGCAGAGCATGGCAGATAAAGAGCGACATGGCACTACATAGCCAGCTCGAACGGTTGTCTAGGGTTCGATGTCCAACAAAAAGCAGACATGCTGGGTGGCAAAAGGCTCCCTGCGGCGATATTTTCTGGGAGCAGAGATCGAATGTAACGTTTCAAACTTTGGACCCGGCTTTGCTACATGACCTCATATTCTCACCAGCCTTCATGATAGCCCGCAAACGGAAGGGAAAAGGGGGAGTCAGTCTCAGTTGCTCATGTCCCACAAGGAATTCTACCCCGCAGCTCTGCAACATGGCTACGATACCTCCCGTCATTTTATGCTTCTTTCCTCTGCTGCATATCTTGGTTGCAGCCATGTTGGTTTCACTACAGAAAACAGTTTCTTGTTCAACAGAAGCCTGTTGCAATTCTGGACACCTGCGGTGCAAGCGCATGTGAAGTATACTCTTGACCATGCTTTCATTTTGATTACGCTTACAGGTTAGGCCGAAGGTGACCGGATAGCGATGTTTTCATTGTGCGCCTTTCTGAGTCAATACGCTTGTAAGATCAATTTCATTATCCTTTCGATCCTTGTGCCACAAGAGCCTCAAAACTTTGCCGACTGAGAATATCTGGCATTGTACTATATCCCAGGTGGAAGGCGCGAAGGTTGCAAACGGTCACAGAATAAAAGCGATCACGGTCAGGCCCAAAACTCGAACGCAGAAAATGGCCTCAAGCAAGCAATACACCAATTCTCGTGAGATCGGTGGTCTTCATAGACATGAAGAGGGTCTCCGAGGAGCAGACAGCTTTCAGATCAAAAGTCCCTACGTTCAGACCAGCCCATACATGAGAGGTTGCATGCTGCTATCCAAGAGACGGTTGGTCACACAATTATGGTGTCTAGATGACGATAACGAATCCAACGGCCCTGTGCAGGCTAGACGAGTATCCCTTCCACACCGCCTGAAAGCAAACAATGAAGGGGCTTACACGAGGGGTAGAAAGCACAGATACTAAAGCTCTATTTTCTAGTAGAAGGCTTCAAAACTAGCTGGGTTCCCTCAATCTGATCAACCATCCGTCCAACAAGTCTTTCAAGATGGTGTCTTTACCTACTGCTCTCTTTGCAGCGAGCTTGTTTGCATCTGTATTCTCGCAAAATCTTCCAAGCGTCAATAAAACAGCTACAGTGATCCCTCGTGCCTGGATTGTCCAACTCGACAAAGGTGCAGACATTTCAACATCCTCATTGACAAATCGAGGCATCGACGCTCATGCTGCATTCCACAAACGTGCAAAGCATATCGACTACACCATTCGCACCGAGTTCAAAGATCCTTCGCTCTTCTATGGACTGTCCATCAAGACATCACAAAACTATACTGCTGATGAAGTCAAGCAGTTGGTACTGGATATCCCAGATGTCTTGGCAATCTGGCCTGTCGAAAAGATTTCTTTGCCCCCGCTACCTGGCTCGTCTTCGCACGCGAAATGGAATGGTTCCGAGGCTGACAGTCAAGCCAAGGCCCTAGGCCTCGCACTATCCCATGGAAGCAGTGATCCTGTCAAACCCAAGAAGATTACTGGCAAACTTGAGACTTCTTCAACGCTTGAAATGGCTCAGGTCGACAAGCTTCACGCAATGGGAATCAAAGGCAAAGGTGTGAAATTGGCATCATTGATACTGGAGTCGACTACAGACATCCTGCATAGGGCGGCGGCTTTGGTCCAGGTCATAAGATTGCTGGAGGATACTCTTTCATTGGAGATCTCTCGGATCTTGATGAAGAGGGACTTCCAGATGGAAAGCCTGATCCGCTAGTTACATGCTTTAGGGGAGGACACGGTACTCATATTTCTGGTAAGAATTCCACTCTAAGATGAAGATTATTGCTGATTCGGCAGGTATTGTAGGCATGGAGGATCCTGAAGACTCAGGGTTCGGACTTGTTGGTGTTGCGCCGGAAGCATCTATATACATGTATCGCATCTTCAATTGCATCGGATATACGACCACAGATATCATCCTCAAAGGGTTGGCGAAAGCTGCAGAAGATGGTGTGGATATTATCAGCATGTCACTTGGACTGCCCGCCTTTCTATCTTCACATGATCCGTACGCTATTGCAACGTAGGGCCTTGCCACCAAAGGGATTGCAGTTATTGCTGCTGCAGGCAACGACGGCTATTATGGGGTTGGGTACACCTCCGCACCAAGCGTTGGAAATGATGTTATCAGCGTTGGATCAATCGCAAACACAAAATTCCCGCTCACCTACAAAGGTGTCGACAATCAAGGAGCCGAAATTCGTTATGCTGCCGTGTGGCCAATTGAGTCTACCGATGAGCTTGATGTCTTCGTCCTGACTGCAGAAAGCCCCTTGGGGTGTTCGTACCAGGGACTGGCCGATGCTCATTCAAGGATGGATGTCAATGCCACTATTCTTGTTCTCTACGGAGAAATATGCCAGGCTGGGTACTGGGAATACTGGGAGGACTGGAAGTACATCATGCTGCTCAACGATGTCAACAGTACTAATCCCTTCCGTTCCGAATACCAGCTAGAACCGCGTGGCGATCGCGGCATGGAGAACTTTCTCAGCGTTGACGGACGTCATGCCGGAATATTATTGCACAACTGGAATAGATCAGGTGGATTCCAAAAGTACAAGATGACTTTTGGAGACTCCAACGCTACTACTGTCGAACAGTCTATAACTGGTGGCTTAATGAGTAATTTCTTGACATTTGGGTTCCCTTGGATTCGCTTGCTATGAAACCGCAACTTTCAGCGCCTGGTGGTAACATTTTGTCAACATGGCCTTTGGGAGAGCTTGGTGAGTATACCATCATCTCTGGAACATCAATGGCCACACCGTTCGTCGCAGCATGTTACGCTTTGGTCAAGTCGCAGTTCCCGACATTGAGCATAGCTGAAATTCGAGCTAAGCTTCAGTCGACTTCTATGCCGGTAGCCTATCTTCCTGATAAGTCCATACTGTCAACTGCAATTCATCAAGGAGCTGGCCTAGTTAACCCTTACCAAGCGATCCATTTCGAAAGCTCGATCTTCCCAAGCGAGCTGTCTCTGGGAGACTCAGATAGCTTTTCCAAGTACGCGAGCAACATCACCATTACGAATCGGTCGGACAGGTCCAAAACATACGTGATTGATCATTCCGGGGCCGGTTACGCTGAGCGCTTTCCATATCCTGATTTGCTCCTGCCCAGAGACCGATTCAAATTTGGCCAACCTCAATACGCGAAGTACGCTTCAGCAGCGTTTTCTCAGTCGAGTGTTCTTGTCCCAGCTGGCAAATCCGCAACAATCCAGATCCAGATCACCCCTCCAGCCAACATAGATTCGGCCAAGAACCCCATTTTCTCCGGCTTCATTACAGTCACCAACAACAACGATAAATTTGTCGTTCCCTACGCCGGTGTGCCCTATTTCCGCCACGACGTCGACTATTTCGGAAATTGCATCGGTGACCCACCCTGCTTCAACACCTTCAAATCTCGAGCCCTTTTTAACAACAACGGGACCTTCGCTGGGTTCGACATAAATCTCAACACGGGTCTCGGAATCTATAACGCATCAGATTACTTCGATTCTCCTGACGTGGACCTATTCGTCCTTCATTTTTCCAAACGTGTCCGTGTTGATGTATTGCCCGCAAACACAACCTTCATCCCAGACATCTACGGCTTTGATCCGACACAAAAATTCGAATATCAAGCATCTCCTTCTCCTCTTAAATCGAGCTTTTTGGATGAGAAGACTTATGGACAAGTTCCATGGGAGTCTTATATTGATGCCCTTCCAGACTCGCACTGGTGGAGTTGGTCCAATCTAGAAGTACAAACTGATCAAGATAAAGTGCCACCATTCTTAGGAGGGTTTAAGAAGGTTGGGTTGGGTGATTATAGACTGTTGGCCTCGGTTTTGAGGTGGGGTGGTGATCCTTTGGAGCGGGAGAGTTGGCAGACTTTCTTGACTCCAATTCTGAGATTCGTGAGCTAGTTCGGAGAATCTTCAAATCAGTGCGTGGCCATAACAATGTTCTCGTTTTGAAATATCTTGGTTTCGGATGGCGTATGGGAATAGAAACCACGCACACCCGCCTAATATGACGAGAATTTCAAGTGCTCAAAACTCATCCCCTATATTCCTCGCTCACGGATCCTTGCATTCACAACTATTACAATTCTCATTCTGAGGTATCTCAATTTCGAATTCCATGACTGGAAGCGAATATCTCGGGAGATGTTTTAGCATTGGCCCAAGTCAGGCTTCTGCGTGTGTTTTGGGGTAAGTTCCATCATCATCTTCTGCGAGAAGTGTGGTCCCATACAGGCTCATGCTGTAGTAGAGACTCGGCAGAAATGATAGCTTGAGGCACCTCGGTTGGGCCGTGGTTGGTTTCAGAGTGGTCGTTCGATTCTTTGGTTGAGTAGTCTTCCGCGCGGTGTGGAAACGGATGGAATTTCCATTGACAGCCATAACTTCATCTAGATATTTCCATGCTTGAAACAATTCTCACATCTCGCGCCAAATTGTTTCACCTCAAGTGTCTATATATTCCGAGTCGGTGTCGCGGGTCATTGCATTGTTCATTCTTAAAACATCTTTCGTGTCGTTCTTTGCCTGACCCCTATCCGCAACATCGATTATGGATCATCTACCATTGGTAGTCGTTCACCTCATGCGCCATGTTAAGGTATGATTTTCTCATTCGCTGTGGTACTGACGTACCGACTTGTGCTGTAGTCGTCGGGAGGGGACGATCTTGGCATTTCCAGAATTGGAAAGCAACAATGCCGGGAGTTTGCAGCTCGATTCAAACATGCTGAATATATCACACATATACTGTGTTAAAATTTGCCCCGAGCCATACAAACTGCGGAGGAAGCTTTCCGGGATGTCATCAAGAGAGGGGTAAAGATCCTAGAATTAGAGGTATTGTTTAGTGGGGAAAATGAGCATGAAGTGAACCAGGACGGATGGATAGAAGCCGATGTTGCGGTCACCCAACTTATTGAACATCTGGGTAATACTGGAAGTGCACTGGATCCACTCGCTTCCGGAAAGCTTGGATCTCGTGCGGACGGACAGCTAACAGAATTGACCGTTGTTACTCACCGGCGGCTCTTGGATCGTATCTTTGAAACGGGTGAGCTAGACCCTTTCCTCACTTCATCCTACTCATAGCACAAATTCTAATTTTGGGCAGCAACTAACTTCCCGAATGCGGAAACAACACTCTATGTCCTCGATCACAACGGTAAACTGTCGCTTATAACAGACGAGGTTTTGACTTGGATGAGGATCGCACAGCATCGCCAGGCGCAACTAACTCGAAGCCAAGCATTTGTAAACGAGCTTGAAACAGCATTTTCCAAAATTCAAGAAAGCCAAGACGCAGATAAACCAATAAGCCACCCTGCGCCCTTTAATTTAACTGATTAAGAACTTCCTCTATGCGGCTCATTCGTGTAAATAATACTTTCTCTCATTAATAATATTCTTGTGACCCACAACCTGGCGGAATGTCAAAGATATGCCCCACTCAGTTTAAATATCCACTTTTGTCCCGCTCTCAACCCCGCCTGCAGAACATTATAGAACTGCTTTCTTGCATTCCAATTTTGAGCAAATCTCCCGCATGCAGAGGTTGAAATCTTCATCTAGTTACTTTTTTCCCTTATTGAATTTAGTCCTAGAAACCGCAAAGGAGTGGCAAGTGCTGATTCATAGGCCCACTTTGCGGCTCATCTGCGGCCTTAAAATTTTCCATTCACCAAGTTTTGTAAACCTGTGGGTAAGTAATAAAATATGGAAAACCTCAGCACACTTTACAGCACAGATGGCCGAGTGGTCTGGGGCGTGCGACTCGAGCTGCAAGCTTAGCTGAATTACTCAGTTTGTATTCGCATGGAGCAATCCGCCTGGGTTCAAATCCCAGTCTGTGCAATAAGTTTTTTCTGCTATTTTGGGCCATTGTTTGTTTGAGGCCATCTCCTAAATGGTTGCGTCCAGGCGTGGTCAGGATTGGGAGTCACATTTTTGGTGGAGGAGGTGTTAAGCGAAGCCCTTGGTCCCCCCCTTTCGGAAAGTCGGGGATTATCAAAGAACTATATGTAAAGCAGTATTGATAAAGATTATATACTATATTGTATAAATATTAGATTTGAGATGTTGGATAATAGGTTTCCTTTTTTTTGCAACTTCAAACGCGTTGACTCATAGTCTGATGCTAACCTAGACCCCCCTCGAGGTCAACTTCAATTCACCAAGAAACATTGCTGTCAACCAGCGCGCTATGCCACATGGAGTTTCAGATGCTTTCCACGCACAGTTTTAACGATAACATTAGTACTCCGAAATCATCGTCACATTTGCTGGTCTACCTAAACTTTGAAAGTGGTTGCCCTATCCGCCGTCCAATCGCTTTTGGCCCACTTCTGAAACGTATCCAAGGCGTTTGCATAAAATTCCTGGACTCGCGCTGCTGCCCGCGCATCTTGAGAATATCTTGCCAGGCCGGATTCCCTGTAAGTCTCGAATTTGTTCGGGAAGCAAGTTTCAAAGAACCACGGCAGTTCTTCCTCTGAAATCCAAGCGCAAGCGTGATCGTACATCAGCCTCCCAAAGTACTTCCCAGCCGCAACACTGTCACTTTCTTTGACCGCCCATTCCATCCAATTTCTTTCAATCTCTTTCGTAGTCGCATTTTCTACTTCGTGTTCATCTTTTCGCGATTTATTCTGCGACACGAAAACATCAGTCTCCGTTTGGGGGGGATTTGGGGGGAAAGATATATTGAATAACTTACAGTAGAGATCAGACGTTGGAAGTAAATCCGAACATAAGCTGGCTGAAATAAGAAGCTAGTCAAGCCACAAACTGTATCACCATCATCCCTTGTCATGCATTCCTTGAAGCCTTCAAAAATTCCCTGGCTAAACTTTCTTTCGACCTCATTCGAAGACTTCATCTTCTCCCAGAATAATGCCATGAAATAATGCCTGACACCAAGCCATTCGTCCTCCTGAATTTCTTGCATGATCCAGTCGTAAGTTCGCCTTCCTAGCTCCTCGCCCCTATCTTTGGCGTTCGAAACATTAAAACGGGTGATCCAAATGTGCCATGTCTGATTTATATCCTGAGTAAGTTCTCTAGATCTTGGGGTGCTTTTCGTCTGAGCTGTAGTCGTTTCGCGCTAATCAAATATTTAACATATGCTTTGGTCTATAAACACCCCCTTCGACTTACAACTATATCTGCCATGGTCTTGACAAATTCGTTCATGACATAGCCATTCAAAGAAGGCACGGTTGAGGGGCATTCTCGTAGAGGACGTCGTGGCTTGTTCCACCTCGAGCTTGCTGGACCATTCATGACTTTCAACAACAAAGTGACACATTCAGCGAATGTTCTCGTAAAAGGGGAAGCAGCTATATACGCCAATAGCTCTCATGGATGGTCTATTGCTTGGTTCATGAGTCCTTCAGCTTACTTACAGGAACACATTTAATTGCTCTTGCATCTCGATGAAAGCGGCTCAGAAATCGGCATCGTTTTCAAGTTAGTCATTATCTAGTCATGCTATGAAGGTTTTGCCAGACTCGGGGGTCATGAATTTTGTCTTAAACCCAACGAATTTAATGGTGACAGTGCCCCACCTCACCACGTATCCGATTAGATGTCCCACAGAAGCAAATCAACAAGCACATACACGATGCCCATTTTCCCATCACACTCCACTCGCAGGGCCTGCAAGATGTCCAAAAGTTGTTTGGCTCAATCCATCCATCTGAGAGTGACTACTTGAGAAGCAACCACCACGTCCAGTTCTGGCAAACGAGATTCACACCTGTTAATCAGGTCTAAACATGCGCGAACCAGAAGGCCGGATTTGAAGCTGAAGAAGTTATCTAGAATAATCGTTATGTTGAGCTGTGACTTAAATTCTTTAGCAAGTTCTCGCTGTTGAAATAAATATCTGTTGTGAATGCCAGATTACGGTGCGTAGTTTGCCTTTGATTCACATGAATTGACTCCTACGAATTAGCAAAAGTCTTGGTCTTCTTGGAGATAATATTCTTAGCATCATTCCTTCAAAAGTATTGTATACCGATCATTTGTCATTTAAATGTTTTTATAACTCGTGGGAGAAGCTAAGCCTGTAGTTGTATTTCATGAGTCTCCTACTTGGTCACACAAAGTGACTGGATAGCTTGTCCCTCACAACTAGCAATAATTTTGTTTTCCAAGCTGATTCAACGTAAAACTTGAAGCAATCAGATAATTCATTATGAGCAACCCAACTGAATAGTTGAAGACCAACGCATGGACCCCAAATTAGTATATAAGTGGACCTCATTTCACAATAGCACTTTTTTTTTTGGAAGGCATCGTTTTTGAAAAAGCAGCTGCCACGCTATCTTAGACGGAGTTGAAAAACACATCATGGAGCAAAGTTTGGAAAGCTTTGGACCTCAGGAGGCTGCAGAATTTGTCAGAAACATAGCAGATTTCGGTATCGTAAGTCAGAAGAATGAGCCCTCAATCAAGATACAAACTTACCGGAGCATCCAGAGTGAAACGACAGCAAGTCCCGATACTACTACTCTGAGGTCAATCCAGCTTGCCGAGGCCATCGAAAACACGTGGGGAATTTGGGGCCAATACTGCAATGAATGCACCGCTGCTCCGAATGGCTTTCGGATCGGAGAACTTGTCTACAATGCTATACCCACTCTTAGGGTAGACGACAAAGTTGACGAACAGTTCAACGTTAGGCAGTACTTCCTCGTAACAGTCTCTAAACGGCTAGCAATGATTCATAACGCTAGCATCGAAGGACGTTTTATTCAAGGTCTTTTGGCAGGGTTTCAGGGGAGATCTACAACACAAAATAACGGCACAAATCAGGGATTCGTCAGCCTTTTGCTTCAACCATCTCACATCCAGCATTATTTTCGGGAACTCATCTCCGCAAGAAATACACGAGACAAGCAAAATATCGAAAACGTCCTTGCTATGGAGAAAGAATGGATTGACATGGCGGTCGATGAGCCTGATAGTATTGCGGGCGGGAAATATTTTGCGAAGCTGATGTACGCAGGTGCTTCTGCTCCTGAGAAATGCTTTCCGGAGATGATGTTCAAGGCTCCTGAGAGATGTTTCTCGAAGGGGATGTCCGAGGGTGCTTCTATTCCGAAACTTCCGGATGTCAGTGCCGATCGACAATACCTCATTGAATCGTGCTTTCCGAAAAAATTCAAGGCTTGCAAGGAAAGTGGGATGAAAAGACATTCCGATCCTCAACAGCCGTGGAAAGCACAGAGAGTTAAGGTTTTCTTTGAAGCTGCTTTGAATACTTTTCAGGAATTAGCGCGGAGCGGATAGAACGTGGGGTTAGAGGAGACAGGAATTTCTTTCAAGTGTGTATGTAGATTGAGAGTCATGCGATTGTTTCGGAGTAATAATTTTATCACTGTAATTTTGACCGCAGCACTTGCTTTGATGTTTGAAATACGTGGCTGGGAGCGAAAGGAAGAGTGCCCTGGACATAATACAGTAGAAGGATGGGAATAATTCCACAGTAGAAGCGCAGAATGTTCCCAGTGCTGTTATAAAACGGAATAAATAATCAAAATTCAAAGATCTGCATCCAACATGTACGTAGGAAAGCAGCACCGCCGGGAATCACCCATAGGGCGATCGCGGAGATCTCCCACCCAAAACTTTTCAAGCGGCTTGCAGAAAGATCGTATTATAGCGATATCTCTCCAACGGATCAAAAGAAATATGTAAGTCAGCGCCTCCCTGAAAGATAACAAAGAGATACAATACCCAAAGGAAGTCATCATGGCGACTGCGGTGCCAGAGCAACGACTTGTCTTCGGAATCACCAACAGCAGCCTCGGCTCAAAAGGACAAACTTCCAGAAGGAAAGAAGCAGGCTTCTGCAGGCCCAGATGGTAGATGGCGCGAGGGAAACTTTCGGGTGCGTCCGCCATTGGCCACAGTAACGCCACAAGCTTTTGTGGCTGTCAGGGGGCGACATGCCCGCGACAGAACCGGGAAGTATGTCTGCAAAGCTACACGACAGCAAGCATTCATGGGTTCGGAATGTGCCGGTCCTACTGGAGGACGACATGATATTCCTGTCCTGCAGCTGCGAAGATCACTATATTAAATAATGAGGACGAATTTCGCGCGCTGAGAATGCGGCGACTTCGGATTTGGTATGAGTGGTCCCCCAAATAGTATCGCCGAGGAGGCTGAAGTGAGAGACAGAGATGTTGAGGCTCAGAGCAGCAGAGAATGACAATGAGATTATACGTATTAGACGTGTCGGCTGTACTGCGTATCTTTGTGCGTCTAATTTGATTCAATGGCGTGCCCACTTGCAGGGTTCTCCAGGTATCTCGTGTCCTGCACCGGCCGACTCCTTACGGAGGTGCATTAAACATGCATGTTTGGATGTCCCCATCTGCTGATATCGCCGAACACACAAATCAAAGGCCCAGCGATGTTATTTCAACCCCGCTGAAGCATGATAGTTCCAGGTGTCCGGCCCGACTAGCATCGGCCCCGCCACTTCAAAACTGCTTAGCTTGCCCTTCTAGAAGAATTCCGTCTTCGGCCTGGCCCTTGCTCGGCCCATCACTAACAAATGTGACAAAACATACTTTGAAATAGCTTACTTATAGAGATCCAAGCCAACGGGGCCAGGCTCTTCCCCAGCCTGTTAGCCTGGCACCTCGCTCGGTATGAACCGCGAAATACCCCTCACGCGATGCACAAACTGTAAAAGCTCGAATCCTGCTGAACCTGATGAAGACGCAAAATCAAATTCACTTACTGGCGGTTGATTCAACTTTTCTCGCCCTTTCAGATATCAGGAGCCCAGCCTTCCAGTAATGGGAAGCCCTGTAATTGGTCCACATGGTACCCAAGACCAGCGGGTTCAAACCTTATCTGTGGATCGCCCAAATTTGCGACTACCGGCAGGCCGCGGAATCTCCGCATGGTTATGCATTGGCTGCTAGGTACGAGGACCCAAGGAAGCTTCGCAATGCTTGCAATGCTTGCACTACTTGGTACGAGCTAGTGTCTAGTCTCATGGCTCCGGTGGCTCGGCCATGCCGTGCGACCTCTATCTGGTTCTGGCTCCTCTCGAGATCACCAAAGACAGGCCACAGCGGCGTGGATTCATGATTTTGACATGCGTCTGTGTGGAACTAAGTGCACAATTGAATTTCCGCTACTCGTAGACAGATAAGGGGAGGATCTCGGGGCTTGCTTGTCTGGTGAATAATTGAGTTTTGAGCGAATACTTAAACTCTCGCGTGCCCAACTCCAGATCAAGTTACTCGTTGTCCTCATTTCGTTCCTTCCTCGCACCAACAGCGTGTAGAGCCGACTCAGTCTTCTTCCACTCGGTACCATCCCCAGAGTCGGACATATTGATTTCATCAACATGGAGGGGGGCAAAGAGAAATACGAAACGGAGGTCACCTCCGCCGTCGGCTCATCGAATGATAGCGATATCGAGATGGGTCAGAGCAATGACCTGCACAGAAATTTGAAGGGAAGACATATGCAGATGATTGCAATCGGTGGCTCCATTGGGGCTGGTCTCTTCGTCGGTTCCGGCAGTGCTCTGAGCTCTGGTGGACCAGGTTCGCTCATTATCGATTTCATGATCACTGGTGTGATGTTGCTGCTCACGGTCAACGCACTTGGAGAGCTTGCTAGTATGTAATCAGCTACAGAATCCATCCGACACAGAACTAACTCATAATAGCTTTGTACCCCGTCGCTGGTTCTTTCTATAACTATTCGGTTCGCTTCATCGATCCCGCATGGGGCTTCGCTATGGGTTGGAATTACGCGCTGAATTGGTTGATTGTATTGCCTTTCGAACTCACTACCGCCGGTATCACTATAGCTTTCTGGACGCAAAAGGGCGACGCAACTGAGCCTTCGATAAATGTCGGTGTCTGGATCACAATCTTCTTGCTGATGGTTGTTGTCATCAACATGTTCGGCGTCAAGGGATACGGAGAGGTCGAATTTGTCCTGGGTGTCATCAAGGTCGCCGCTATCACTGGATTCATCATCTTGGGTGTTATCATCGACTGTGGTGGCGTGCCAACCGACACCAGAGGCTATATCGGGGCCAAATACTGGCACCAGCCGGGAGCGTTCCGAAATGGCTTCAAGGGTTTCTGTTCCGTGTTCGTTACTGCTGCGTTCGCTTTCGGCGGAACTGAGTTGGCTGGTCTTGCAGCTGCCGAGTCTGCCAACCCAAGAAAGACTCTCCCAAAGGCCACCAAACAGGTGTTCTGGCGGATTACCCTGTTCTACGTTATTTCCCTGTTCCTCTTGGGCTTGATTGTCCCATCCGACAACGAGAACCTCTCTCAAGCTTCTGGCGGCAACACCAAATACTCTCCATTCGTCCTGTCCTTCCAATTGGCTGGTATCAAGGTTCTTCCCTCCATCTTCAACGCCATCATCACCATCTCCGTTATCTCAGTCGCAAACTCCTGCACTTATGGTTCCACTCGTACCATCCAAGCCCTTTGCGCTCAAGGAATGGGTCCAAAATGGGGTTTGAAGGTCGACAAGAAGGGACGTCCGTACATTGCTGTCATCGTCGCGCTCCTTTTCGGCTGCCTCGCATACATCAACGAGGCTCCTCAAGGAAGCACCATTTTCAACTGGCTGCTTGCTCTTTCTGGCCTGTCCAACTTCTTCACCTGGGGTTCCATCTGCTTAGCCCACATCTGTTTCCGCAAAGCCTGGTACTTGAATGGTCGTACTGTCGATGATCTGCCATTCGCTGCTGCATTCGGTGTTACCGGCTCATGGATTGGTTTCGGCTTGAATGTTCTTTGCCTCATTGCTCAGTTTTACGTCGCTTTGTTCCCCATTGGTGGGAGCCCCAACGTGGAGGCTTTCTTCGAGGCATACCTCGCTGCGCCCATCGTGATTGCCTGCTTCATTGGATACAAGCTCTATACCAGAGATTTCACCCTCGGTGTTGACTTCGCCGCAATCAAGATTGACGAGGGCCGACGTGACTTTGACCCTGTTGTGTTTCAACAGGAGCAGGAAGAAGATCGGGCGATGAAGGCCGCTTGGCCCGCGTGGAGGAGAGTTTATGACAAATGGTTTTAGAGGATAGAAGTGTATATACCCCAATTTATTGTTTCATCAAAAATTCCCATCTCAACCTCGCTTGATCGGTCGTGATATCTTCGCAGCTTCCCATACAAACGGTCGTTCTTTGTTACGGTATATCGTGCAACTTCAAGCGTGCCCGTGTCACTCATGACTGCCTCATTTGACCGATTCAACCAACACACCAAGCAGCTTGACAATTACCACGAACCCTGAAAATGAAGCCGAGATGGCAAACTCAAAAACATCAAGCCCGGTACTCGCCGAGAAAGGCTATTGAACTCAAGCCCCGCACGGCAAACACGTGGAAGCCACTCGCCCAGAGCAAACCTCGATCAGCAATGAGGAATACACCAATATTTAGATCCGGCGTGGAACAGTGTACAGAGGAAATTGATTGTGCGACGATGTTGAAATTGTTGTGTCGCGATGTTGAAATAACCTCCGTGGCGCAGAAACGCGAAGGTTGTCGGTGGCGTTGGTGGGCCAGCGCGTCGCGAAATTACTGTACAGTATCGTGACCGTGGATCATAACCGTCTTACAGTGGGGTGACTCGAAGCTTAAAGTGAAGGTGATGAGTCTTCAACGAAAGATTCAATATCAACAGCGATTCCCTCGATTCTCGAGTCGCCTGGAGGGTTGTCTATAAGGAAGGAGCAGGACGGTCCGACTCAGACCTTAATATCAATCCTGACCTGCCGATATGCACCCCACACTCGCCGCGATGGCTGCCTTGGGACGACCCTGCAGCAAGCTGATCGCCAGCAAGCCTTTGACAACTCATCTATCACTCTATTCAAGAGGCTTCACCACGATTCCAAAATGGCGGCCTACGAAGATAGCCTCGAGGTGGCGGATGTTTCACGAGGGGAAAACGCAATCAAAACCGACATTCTCAACGCTAAGGCCCCGCTTGAGGTACTCAGCCGTCCTAATCATTGGAGGTTTACCTCTCTTATTCTGTATTGGAACCCCTTTTCAAACTCTTCATGCCGAATCACCTGATCAAGAGCTGGTCAGCCAGCCCCGAAAATTCAGACTAGACGAGGTGAAACAGCATGGGCCCGACTCTGAGAATCCTTGGGTCATTCGAGGACAGTCCGTGTATGATATAACGGATTGGATTGCTGGTCACCCAGGCGGAGAAGTCATCCTTCGAGCGGCTGGCGGAAGCATTGAGCCGTATTGGAAGATCTTCAACATCCACCAGAAGCAAGAAGTGTACGATATTCTTGAACAATACCTTATTGGCTCCGTAGATGAACGCGATTTGGTCGATGGTCAAGTACCTGCGGATAGCATCGTTGATCCGTTTCTTGAGGATCCTAAACGAGATGAGAAGTTGAAGGTTTTGACGGATCGGCCTTGCAATGCGGAGACACCGGCTGAGGAACTCACGGACTTCATTACCCCAAATAGATTGTTTTATGTGAGGAACCATATGTGGGTTCCAACAGTGGAGAAAGACCAATATCGTCTGACGATTGAGTTGGGCGATGGAGAAGAAAAGACGTATACTTTGAAAGAGTTGAGGGACAAATTTCCGAAAGTCACGGTCACATCAACAATGCAGTGCTCTGGAAATCGAAGGAAGCATATGACCGAGGGTTGTGGTTCCACGAATGGTCTTCAATGGGCTGTAGGTGCTATTGGGAATGCTACTTGGACCGGTGTGAGACTTCGAGATGTCCTTCTCGACGCGGGGTTTCCTATCGACGAACCCCCAGAGGACGCAAAGCACGCTCAATTTATGGGTTTGGAAGCATACGGGGCTTCAATACCTCTGTCTAAAGCCATAGATGCGCACGGCGATGTTCTTCTCGCTTTCGAAATGAATGGTTCGGACCTTCCGAGAGACCATGGATTCCCACTCCGAGTCATTGTGCCTGGGAACGTGGCAGCTCGCAATGTCAAGTGGGTGCAACGGATCACGATTTCAGACGAAGAATCTACTTCGCAGTGGCAAAGAAGGGACTACAAGTCTTTTGGACCGAACGAGGGTTCGAAACCAGATTGGAGTCGAGCCAAGTCCATCCAAGAGATGCCCGTCACGTCTGCCATCACCTCAATTTCATGCATGGCGAAGCAGAGTGGTACCAAAAAGAGCGATCCAGTCGTCATCGAAGGATACGCATATTCCGGAGGTGGTCGAGAGATTGCTCGTGTCGACATCAGCAAGGACAATGGAAGGACTTGGGACCAAGCAGAACTCGTGGAAACCGAGTGTAAAGGAAGCAAAGTATGGTGCTGGAAGCGGTGGCGGTATGAAATGCCAGCCGCGGATTTCAACAAGTGTACTATAGCTGTGAAAGCCACAGATGAGGCGTACAATACGCAGCCGGAGACGTTCGATCAGATTTACAATGTGCGGGGCAACCTTGCGACTGCTTGGCACCGGATCAAGTCCCAGGACAGAGATTGATAGGATTGTATGGAGTTTATGGGATCAACACAGATTGTACTTTTAGCGTGGATATGGATACCCCTTCAACAGCTGGGCCTTAATACCTAATACACTTCTCTCAAAAAGCTCTGCGTCCTATGGGGGCTTATCCACGTGACTGCAATTGCACCTTTTATATCTTCAATTTTACTCGAGCCATGTTCCCGCCGGGAATACAATTGATCAAGTAAAGACATCCCTGTCGATTTAATTATCTTTTGAATGCCATGGAAGCCAAGCGTCACTAGCCAATGAGCAACCCCTCTCGTAAAAACGAGTTCAATGCGGCACAGCACAAACACCAACCTCCTCTCCTGATACTAACACTAATCCTAACTTCCCAACCTGTGAAAAGGCCCCCCCTCCCCACTCCAACTCTAACTTTAAAACCCTTCCTTCTATCATCAAGCCTCTTAAAATCTCAAGATGGCAGCCACCGACCCAAAACCCAAAACAGTAAAATACAACAACACAATCGACCTCCTCGGCCCCCTCCAATCCACACCCCCTCCCGACTCCTCCCGCTCCATAAAAGTAATCGGCGCAGGCCTATCACGCACAGCCACCGTATCATTCACACTTGCTCTCGCAAAACTCCTCAACGGCCCCGTATGTCATTCCGGCAGCGCGAGTTTACTGCGTGAAGAATGTTCGTCCCCCCTCCTTATAAACCTACATTAATTAATTAATCCGCCGATATCAGATTTCGTAAAGCAATGGCTCAAAGTCATGGATCCCAAGACAGAGGGAGCTAGTAAGGAGAAGATTCTTAGAGAAATGTTGAGGGGATATGTAGGTATCACGGACTCGCCGGCGTATATGTATGTAGGCGAGTTGGTGAATGCGTTTCCGGATGCGATTGTGATTGTTACGACGAGGGATCAGGAGCGTTGGTGGAAGAGCTTTAGTGAGATGTTGAAGCAGGTTAGTCCGTGGTGGGTGCCGGTTGTGTTTTGGAGCTTGCCGACGTTGAGGTGGTTTGGGGAGTGGTATAAGGGGATGGATAGGAGGTGAGTTTTTTACTTGGATTGAATTGTGGGAGCTGGGAGGGTTGCTGACGAGGTTTTTGGTGTAGGAGATATGTGATTTATCCCCAGCCGGAGCATTGCGCTGGTAAGTTTTCACTGGGGATGAGAGAGGAGAAGAATACTAATGGGAGAGAAGAAATGTTGTCAAGACATCATGAATACGTGAAACGCGTTACCCCGCCTGAGAAGTTGTTTTTCTTCGATGTTAAGCAAGGTTGGGGACCACTTTGCAAGATTCTGAATGTTCCTGTTCCCGACGAGCCGTTTCCGCATGCCAATGATGCGAATGCTGTCCAAGCGGCTTTTGTCACTTTGCTCAAAAGAGCTGCTTTTAGGTGGTTACAGTGGTTTGCGATGGCTGGTGTGTTTATTTGGGCCACGGTGTATGTTTTGAAGAGATGAGGAAGCAGCACGCGGGATTGGAAGGAATATTCACACTGGCGTCGAAGATCTTCTGGACTCGAAAGTCCTTTGAGATTATGTTGGGAGGCGAAAGCTCTCGCTTAAATGTACTATACTCGGGAATCGAGGTTGATTTTGGTTGAGATTTTTTTCTACTCCGACAGACGAGGAGAACTTTGGAATGGATCTAAAGCTATGGATACATTAATCGAAAACAAGGACATTTTTTCAATCCTTAAGTCTCAACCCCACCTCCCCCCATTTCCGATTCCGTGGAAAACAAAACCGCCATCAGATTCTACCAGTCTAAAAATATTGGTTCTCTATTTCTATCCCCAGTACCCCTCACTTTACCACCGCCTACTCAGTCGCCAACCTCTCCATCTTCTTCAAGCTTCAATATCTCTATCATCTTAAACCCGAGTTCTTCGAACTTTTCCTTCTCTTCCTTCAGCAACTTCTTCGAAGGCTTCCTTTTCTTCAGAGAGCAAGTCAGTCACAGCTCTCTAATCTCAAACCAAGGACTCATACCAGCTTAGTATCCCGCAAATCCCTTTGCACCACCCTCAACTCATTGACCCTTTCCTCACTAACAGGACCACGTATGGTTATCTCGCCAATCATCTCATAAGAATACATTTCTCCGGCACCATTCTACCTATCTCCAATCAGTATCTTAAAACTCAATCTTCCACTCTTTTCTTTCCAAGAACGAACTTACAATCCCTCAGAAACTTAGGTCTATCCTCAACAAGCACAACCACAATCTCAACCGGAGAATAATACTCCTCCTTCCCCCAACCCCCCTAATCCACCTCTCTAACTTCTCTATCCTCGTTGTCTCCAGCTCAGCTCTATTATTGCCCCGGTCTCAAATGTTCGAAATCAAGACAAAACTCATATTTTTTTCGTTTTGCGTAATTGCGTTTCCCTTGATTTCGTGTCCTTGGTATCTTTCACGGAATTTTCATGGGAATATTTTATTTCGGGCATGAGAGTGATTCGCGCGGGATATCGCCGTTGAAAAGCGATGGGAGGGAGAGGGTGGCGGTGGAGAGGGATGCTTCTGAGGGAGCGCATAGGATGTGGGTGATGTGCTCTAGATCGTGGTGGCGTTTGGTAAAGTCTCGACATTGATCGTTTCCCAGCTTGGTCGGGGGGGGGATCTTGGGATTTGTTGTTGGGGTCGGTCTAAGTCTGTCATTATTGAGAATTAGGGATGAGTACTGGACATACATTAGCTTCGAGCATGAAATGGACGATTTTCGGGATTTCGTGGTAGTGTTTGGGGGGTTTTGTGGGCTCCTCTGCGGCGACACCAGCTGGTTTTGAGCTGTAACTATCGCCTTTAAAAGAAGCTGGCCATAGGATTCTTACTCTTGTTGGAGCTACTGCGTGGTTAGGGCGTCATTTTATTGATTTCTATTGGTGTTTGCCGGGGAGAATGTTGTGTGTGAGTCAAAGTGGTGTTCATGCTCTCAATACTTGGAAGATTTGATTTATACCCCCAGTAATTATGAAGTTTCGCTTTGAAGCTCTGCGGAGTTCTGGAAGTAAACGCTGGGTGCTAGAAATCAATATGGGAAGCATCCATTCTAGAAGCTCCTGTCCCAGATTTCCTCCTTTTGAGCCAAAATGAAACGTCAGATCAAAGAATAGCATCATACCAGAAGCTGCAAGTCTAACTCATGAAACACGGATGCATTTCTGGGGCACTTCAGGCCCTAAGCAATAAGATTTTCAAGCTGAATCCACGAAAAACCCCATGTATTTTACTACGTTCAATACCAGTAATACACGAAAATCCATTGAACGTTGAAGTCCGCTTGCTCACGGCTGCCCACTTCCGCGGTTTCTGTCAGAATTCAGGCAAATTTGAGATAGTGCTGCGCCCAACGACAGGGGAGGCCAGGCCCTTCAGGCATTCCAATATGAGTGAGGCAGCCTAGGCTTACTTCCCAACTACCAATAACATCATATCAAATTACGCCTCATGTGCTTATCTCGGGCGTACCAAATGCAGAGACACGTCGCACATGTTTATATATTTAAGTTAGCAGTGTATGCGCCATCACTCCTTTGAACGTTCCATCATCAAATTCCACCTTCTACTTCTCTCGTTCGAGAACCTTGTCGTTCCTCCACTCCGTGAGCGTTTCGCTCCGTTCCACGTGATGGCAAACCCCAGCAGCGTTGGACTTTCAGGAAATATTGACCTGAATGACCTTTCACGCTTAGCCAGTAGCCCGCTCTTTAGTATCATAGCCGCGAGTTCTCGATACAATATCCAACCACTTGCAATCCTTGCGTTGAAAGACTTGGGTGTCTCTATCCTTGCAGATGTCGACCTAATCCAAAAAGCAAAGGCGTCTTTCGACAGGCCCTTTAAGGTCGGGATCCGCAGCCTTAAAATCTGCCTGGGACTCTCAGAAGATCCGGTATCTAAAGAAGTGGAGCATAATAGCCATTTTGCCGCCGCTTTTCTGCTCGCAGTCGGTTGCAAAACAATCTTCACCGTGGACGAAACAGCCACCCTTCTACATTATCTCGTAGAATCTCGGCCATTTTTCAATTCCACCACCGCACCTAGTGTGAAACAACTCGCTGAAGTCATTTGCCATATCAACGGTTACGGAGACCTGATTGATACAAAGCCTGCGGACGAAATATGGACAGAGCTGAGCCGCCATGTTCTCGCCGCAGGATCACCTACAGAGATAGACCGCTCGCATTCCACTCGAGTTATTGCTGAGATCGTCATGAAGACCTTTGAAGCGCTGCAGGAGACTGAAAACGACCGGGTTATCATTCGTGGCTGCTATTGTGGGCTTTTTGTTGCCACAATTTTCCTCTGGCTATGTCCAAGTATGACGGCTTGCGCTGTCGATGGCGATGTTGTGTATCCGCTTATGTTCACCAAATCGCGGCTTCTGGTCGACCTTGTCGAAACTCCCCAATCCTGGAAATGGCGCATCGTGAGGGAAAAGAAAGGATCAAATCTTTCAGAGTCCCTAGCACAGTTTACATACGCGAGCGGGGCACAAGAACCATCCTATCCCACCTACTACCCACTGAAAAGTGCCAAAGACTTTATCCAGAGGAGTCTAGACGGTGAAAAAGCAAAAGCCATCGGGGTGCTTGCCACTTCTTTCTTAGAAGTTGCCTTCCAGGATGGCAAGCTCGTGGCCACCTCGTATCATAGGAAGCTAGAAAGTGAAGAGAAAGTCAGGAAGACTTTATCTCAGATGTGTCCAGATAACAGCTTTGCGAACAACTACAGCTTGACTTTGACATATTTGGGTTGGGATAAAAAAGACATCAACACCAAGCAGCGTAATGACGTGACTGAGGTCATCCGCAAAGCAATCAGTATGGCTTCTTTCGCGCATGAGGACCTTCAACACGATCCAATTTCCGAGTCCTCTGTGGACCCCAAGACTGGAAAACAACTGCTTGTCAGTCTCATGATTCAGTTTCACCGCGAGTTCAGGAGTAGTGCTGAGGTTTTCAAACACCTTTCAAACGTGGAAGACTTCGCCGAAATTATTGAGTACTCGGTATACATTGCTGCTCATTCGTTGCTTCTCTTCATATTCAACCCTCAAGGCTCAGAGTACCTCAAATTCCAGCCACCGTCGAGCGACGGCATGCGTATGATGGTCCGATTCATGGAGCGACTTTTAGCTGGTCATGATGATGAGTTTCCTCTTGCGACCCACGAGAGATCGTTGGAGGAGCTTGTCCGCATGGAGCTCTCGAAAGATATGACATTTCTTGAGTTTCGGTCCTTTGCCATGGGCTCAATGCTGCCTGGCAGAGCTTTTGACGCCACCCCGGAATCTCTCGCAGTATCGGAAAACGGTTATGTGGCCTACGAAGCGATTCTGGAGACATTTGCAGAGCCAGAAAAAAAAGGGGATCGTTCACTAGTGCACGAAAATGCCAATCGAAAGGCGAGAATGAGTGGTACATCGCATCACTCTGTCACAGTTATCGAAAACGAACGGCAAGCTGCCTGGGCAATCTGGGTAATCCCTGGTCGCATCATATGGGATGATAGGCCGGAGTCAATAAAGGAAATTAGCGGTCTCGATGGCCGAGGACCTCACGACCAACGTCAACTCGAGCTCTATAGATGCCCGATCAATCCGTTCGACAACCGAGGAACGTACCGTGGCTTTGATCTCACGCCAGCTCGGAATCACAACGGGGTGATGGTCCAACACCTGGTTGGTATTTCTGGAGAAATTGGAATGAGAGGCCCAAACGTGGACTTTCAACATGTTTCAATGATACCGTATATTGCAGCAGAAAACAGGACATCGCGAGCGTCAGAATCGCATGCTGATATCAGCCAACTCCCAACGGATGCAAAGCTAATTTTGAGTTGGACTGAGTCCATACAGGCCTGGGCATTTGCGGAATATATTGAACCTCGACACACGAGTCCCAGGCAGGAAGAAGACAATGCGAAAAGGTGGAAATCAAACGGCTATTTCAGCTCCGAGCTTCTCCAATGGTGCTCCATGGACCGAGATGTAGGTGATAGTCGGATTATGGTGACCGCCACTGGTTACAAGCGGGATTTGCGTTTCTTCGAAGCTGGGAACGCGATGCTGAACAAAGGGCATGTCAGGAAATTATACATCAGACATGAGGAAGCCACATTCTCTGATTGCCTTGCTACTTGCATGGGCTCGGCCAACATCAACGACCAGTACTCGGTCGTCCTGTTTTGAGGCGTATGATAGGCTGCGCTATGGTGCCCTAAATCTATTTAAAATCTTCCACGTTATGAGGAATTGAGGCTCCCTACCTTACGAGTTATTCTAGGGATTGGGGCCCCGTGGGGGGCAGGTGCAGGGCCTCTAAGCGCAGCCTAGCCATATGGTAGCGCAAGAAAGCAGACAATTTCCAGTACGAACAATATTTCTTTCATCTCTGATCTTCTTATATTACTGTTCGTTTCTAGTATCATATTCGAAGGACCAAAAGTATGAACAAAAGCTACATTCGGTAACGGGCCGAGCGATGAGAAGGGGGGGCGGCGGGCGAGCTCCCGCTGGACACAGAAAGCGGCGCTAAACACTGGGGAAGAGAGAGGGGGGAGAGGTCCCAGGCCAGATAAGACATGGGTAGATATCTTTACTCATGAAGAGTTCAAACATCAAAGAAGCATAGCATCAATTCATTTCGTTACCAACCAGCCAGCCAGCCATCCAGCCAGGCATGCAGGCGTCCTATATATACCTATCAATATTTTATCTCGCTCGCTCCAAGTTAAGTTCCCCATCTAACACATCAAGTCATCAATCATCCATCCATGCGTGCATCCAAAAGACAGACCCCCTCCCAAATTCTCCCTCCGCCCCATCAGCCAGCCATACTAGCACTCTGCATCTTCCCCCCTCCAATCCCACTACTCCCACTCCCACTACCAGGCGTAATACTCCCCTCAATTCTCCGCTTAGCTTCCGCGCGTTCAGATTCGGATATATCTTCTTCCTTTTTGCGCATATCGGGTGTATGTTGGTCTTGGGAGGGATGGTGACCTATTGACATTCCGACGCGGATCTACGTTCGTTAGTTTCACTCCAGCATCTCAAAACAAATTATTCAAAAATGAAGAGAACGAAAAGAAGGAGGGGAAGGGGAGAGGGAAAAGGAAAGGGAAGGGGAAAGACACACCAAAGTCTCCAAAGCCCCCGTAGAATTATCCACCAAATCATCATCAAACTGCATCTTCCCTTCCTCAAACAAACAAAGAATCGTACTCCCCCCAAACTTAAAATACCCCAACTCCTCCGCCCTTTTCACATTCTCGCCCGCTTTACGCGTGATGACCGTAGAGCCGACCATCATGGCGCCTACACAAATGACCATCACGCGGCCGTGGGCAACGGAGTCGATGGGTACGACGACGCGGATGTTTTCGCCGTAGACGTCGAGGGCGGAGCGGATGGCCATGGGGTTCACGGTGTAGTATTCTCCCTCGATGAGCTTGGGCGTGCCCATTACGCCGTCGACGGGGATGTGGAAACGGTGGTAGTCTTGCGGTGCGAGACGGAAGATGCCGAGGGCGCCGTTGGTGTAGCGTTTCGCGTCTTCGGGGTAGGCATTGCCTAGTAGTCGTTCAATAGAGAATTCGCGGCCTTTGACCCAGATCTTGGTCGCGACATCCATACGGTTGAAGACCACTGATCTGCAGTCCGCAGGTGAGACGATGATGCGTGGGTTATCAGGTGCAGAGCAAGGTCTCGCATCAGGTTTGAGAGCACGGTAGAAGAACTCATTAAAGTTCTTAAACTGATCTGTTGGCAGCAGGACTTCGCTCATATCCAGTTGGTGAAAGTTGACGAACTTCTCAATTTCGGCTTTGGACGCAGGATCGTCGTATTTGACTCCTTGCTTGAAACTCAAGCCACGGAGAAGCTTGCGGACTAATTTATGGTTAGCTACTGTCTTGCTAGGTTGCCTACTAGGTCCGTAAACTTTGCAGCCTAACATACTTCTCTTCTTTTCCATATCTTTAGATTTGAGTCCCTTATATAGCAATCTAATTCCCAATCTCACGTATACACTCATGCGCTCCTCATTGATCTGGCCAGTAATACGGTCTTGGACGAGAATGTTGGCAGAATTTGCACCCAACTTGTAACCACCGTATGAGATCTTGGTGATGACTTTGGAGTACCACTTCCGCTGTGCCTGACTTGATGTCACGAATCCAGCCATGACAATATTATTGACTTGCCGCCAATCCTGACTTGCGCAAGTGGCGATATGAGTGATGATATCTGCATCGGAGCGCTTGTTCAGGCGTGGCTGGTGGCAGATTGGGCATTCTCTGATCTCAACAACATGCTCCTCGCCCTTGTCATTCAGATCATCCCGATCCAGGTATTCTCCTTCCTCGCCAGGCGTACTAAGATCTTCAACATTCTGCGTCTCAACCGAAAGCGACCCATCGGTAGGACGAACGTTTTCAGTCCCCGAAACGCTACCTTCTGTTGTAGACGCCGATGAAGATGCCGGAGTTTGTCCCTGTGTGCCTCCTAGTTGCGTGGGAATCTTGCTCTTCACGGTTGCACTATCCGGGATCATATTTTTGAACTTATCGCCCATAGTCTGCATTTTTGACTTCTCAAAAAGTTGGTCTTCCAGACATATCACAGCTTCGTCAAAGGTCAAGTCTGAATTATTTTCTTCTCCTGAATAGACCGCATGATGTGGGAAGCGCTTGAAGAAGCCATCAATCGTAGACTCCTTCAATGTGGATCCAAGCGTATCGAGCATAGTAGTTAATTCCACCTTGCTGATTCGCCCGCTCTCATCGGTATCGTATTGTCTAAGCATAGATCTCCAGAATTGCTGACGAAGAGCAGGGTACGGGACGTATTTTGCCTTGATGAACATAGCTGGACTGTGCTTCTCTTCCCATTTCTCAGCATTCTTGAGCTTGAGTGGAATAGTAAAGGGGTGCAAATCTGGATCTCCACGTCCATCAAAACCCTCATCATTATCAACCGCATTTGGAGGAGGAACATTATCCCCCGGCTGGAGTCCCGCTGGGTTTGAAGTAGGAGCAGCAAGGCCTTGAGTCGGCGTTGTCGCACCTGATGTTCCAGCACTTGTCATGATATTCGAACTAGATCTTGTAGATGTCAGAGCTGGCCGAGACGACAATTTATTCAGGCTTTGTGACGAGGATGACCTAGATATTGGCAACTTAAACCGTGATCGATTTTTCTCGACTGGGAAAGCAGCAGCATCCGGTGGATCCTTCAGAGCATAAAGACCAGTTTCCGGGTTGGCTTCTGGGGCTGTATCCGTGATTTCCTTCAGCGGTAGTACCGTCGAAGCGATGAAATCATTCCCAGAAAGCTTGTCCCGGTCAATTACCGTAAACGTCAGCGAATAAGTCTGCTCGTGTCGTAAAACCTGGAAAATCATCTTCTCATTGAACACTGGATTGAGGTTGTGTCGAATAACTCGGGTTCGGTAGGTTTTCTTGCCAAGAGATGCAACCACAAACGGATCCATATCAAATGAAGTCCTCGTCATGTTTCGTTCCGGCGGCAGATCCGTAATCTTGCCAATCTCGAGGAATACTATGCCCACCACCTCGCTGCCACCACTGAATTCGTATGCCCCCGCCTGCTGCTTCTTCTTCCTCAATCCACGCAGCCTCAATTTCCGTCGTCTCTTCTCCGCAGATTCCGGTTTCGTAGGATCGTCTGTCTCGTCACTAGGTTCTTCCTCATCTTCATCAAAATACTCATCTCCTTCCTCGCCTTCCGCAGGTGTGTGACTCGTCTGTCTCGTAGGCGTACCAACATCCGAGAGATCAACGCCAGCCAACGCGCGGAACTTGTCCAGAACCTGTGCAGGTGTAGCTCCGTGGTTCGAAGAATCAAACAATGTAAACTGCAGCTGAACCTCGCCCGAAACATTGCTGCTCTTCTTCCCGCCCGGTCTCTTGCTTTTGAGAGGATACCATTTAGGCTCTAATTCCGTAGCATCGCCGGTAAAGATATCCTCGAGCGCCAAATCGAATTCGCCCAAGTAGTCCTTGCCAAATCTGTCCTTGTCCCAGCAAACCAATTCGAAGAGGAGGCAGTTGACACCGGAGACGGGGAACTGAACGTTGACGTTCCATTCGGGGTTTAAAGTCTTAGGGACGGGTTGCGTAGCGTTCTTCGTTTCGCCGACAGTGAGGACGCAGTACTGCGAGTTTGGGGTCAATTGATGTCCTCATCGCCGTTGCCTTGTAGAGAGAGCTGTAAAAGTAACTCACCGGATCAGAAGTACCGCTCCTATCCTTCGCAGCCAGATCTCTAGCCTACAAAACGCAATCAGTCGAACGTAGCTCTGCGGCTTCCAATCTCCAAGCTAGCTTACCCTCATCACCACGACCTTGAGCATCAATCCATTGCCCTTTGCAGCCTCAGGGCCCTCGATGCCGCCCGACGGTGTCTTCTTCATATTTCCCGGGTTAGGACTCGTGCTTCTGCTGTTGCTGGTGCTCGTGGCGGCAGTGTATGATTTCAGGCGGTTGGGCAGGATGTTTCTGACCATGGTGAATAGTGACGGGTTTTGGGCTCGAAATACGGGTATACCTTTGGGGCGGATTGCCTGCGCTGCTGCTGCGCCGGTGCAGTGCTACGCTGGTTGTGGCAGGCAGGCCAAGCAGCAAACAGGGCCAGCAAGGGAATGAAGGGAGGAGCTGAAGTGTAGGCAGGATTCTTGGCGGGATGGCGGCGGGTGGTTGGCTGAGGGGATGTGTCTCAGGGATTCTGCTTCTGCGGTGATGAAATACGCAGTGCAGTGCGGGGTTTTCCTTTGGGTGCTGGTTTTGGGGCTCGCAGGGCTGGAAAGCTGCTTCACCCCTTGCAAGTTGCAACCGGTGTTACAGGTTACAGGTTGCTGGGAATGTGGTCCTGGATAATTTTGGAATGATCTCTGACTCTGAGGAGAGAAAGAATAGCAGCCTCTGACTCGTAAAATACCAATTCTGCAGTTTCGGTTTCGAGTTTCTGGATAGATTCAATCAGCTCCCCTTTTGTTGACGTCTGTAATAAGTCTGAGCCCCTCGTTGATCTCACTGCCAAGCGTTTCGATCGGCTGGGTATGAAAAAGGATGAACTGGTGCAGCAAGAAATGCGTCGTTTCTTTTTGTTGAACCTCAGCAGTCTCTTTATCAAATCCCGTAGATTTAAATTCCCCTTATTTGTATTTGTAGCTGTACCAACGCTGCGGTATTAACACCTCAAGAGAGGGGCACCACCTCGAATCCGGGATCGCGTCACGGGAGGAAGGGAAGGCACGTTTGTCGGATCGTCACGTCAGAGGTCAAGCTCCACTCCAGATCTAGGAGTCTTCACGAGCAAAGGACAGAACTTTTATATATACTGTACAGTATCAAATAATCTGGCTGCCTATTATCATACGTGCCTCTTCCTCCGAAGTTGTACATGCGGCGTTCGTACCGCCCGCCAATGATCCAGTGCTGAATAAATCCATCCCCATAATATTATTCAATAATATCTGAGGTTAGAAATGACCAATTGATTTCTCCAGCTCGCTGGTTGGGAATGATTTGAAAAAGACAGGACTTTTTGATATTTCTGACCGAAAATCTCTCCATCGAGCGTCTTGCATTGCCCAACCAACTTCCCCTCAATCAAGTGCTCTTTAGCCACCTGAAGTCCATCACATTTCTGAAATCGATCAGGGTTTTACCATACATGCAGATGTATGTGATCACATGAAGCTAAGATCTTCCTTCCTAGACAATTTTCCGAAGTATCACAACCTCGCCAGCTAGCATGTGATAGCAGATATGGACTGCAATTCATATCTTCGTTTCTATGTCTATGGTCCCTCTATCTGTCTATTCTCTCTAGCAACGGATTTGAAAACGCCCAACAGTATAGATGTTGCTTCCTCCAAAAACGCCTGCAATGCAATCTGTCTCCCCGTGTAGTAAACCGTAGAAACACACTCAAGCAGCAACACTCTCATCAACCGTCTCGGGCTTCTTCAACTCAGAAAATGTATCTGGCCACAAAAACATCTTCTCCTCCTTCGGCGTACTCGCCACAAACTTCGGCACCGCATTCTTGCTGCTGATCCTCCTCCACATATTCGCCCTCGGATTGAAGCGAACCGGCAATCCCTTTCCGCCAGTCTTACGTTCATCCTCATCCATCACTGCCCTAACCTCCCTCTCCACATCCGCAAACGTGTCGTAGGGAATATACTTAATGCCATGCTCCACACAATACTCCTCAAGCGCCAATCCCCTTCTCGCGAATAGGACATCCGCTTCCCTAGCAGCAGCGAGATCAGAGACGCCGTCGCCAATGAACACAATAAGCGGGATCGTGCCATCCTCACACTCCAACTCAGCTTCCGCCCTAGCCTCCTTAACAGAAAGCGCCTTATCATGCCCCAACTCACTCTCATGTCTCCAAACCGGCTTCCAATTCTCCCCCTGAATAACAGCATCATTAGCCACAATGCCAATCCTGCCTGACTCCTCCTCGCCCAAGAAACTATCCAACACCTTCCTGAGTACCGGCTTCAGACCCGCAGATATAACGTTGAAAGGAATGTTATTCTGCATGCAGAATTTATGAAACGTCTGGAAATCCGGATCGATTTCGAGGGTCTTTTGCATGATGGCGAAGCCGTCATCGAAGGGGACGTGGAGTGAGGACCAGAGTTCAGAGGAGACGTCGCGGAAGGAACGCTCGCCGCTCTTGATTTGGGCGTCGAGGATTTCGCGTTGGGCGGGGCCGCAGCCGTGTGTGTCGAAGAGGATGTGGCCCGTGTCTTGGAGGAAGATGGTTCCGTCGAAGTCTGGAGTTGGTGGTGGTTAGCAGCTGTTTGTGAATGATGGATAAGAGAGGAGTGGAATGGGGAAGGGGGCGGTACCAGAGAAGCAGATGATTTTCCGCTTCGTGTTGCTGTCTGACTTGGGGAGATCTGTCGTAGACATGTTTTTGGGCGTAACGGCCGGAGGGGTGACAGCTACTGGCATCTTGAAGGTATGTTCTTTCAGTGTTGTTGATGGTTTTCGTAAGTTCAGAAGGTGAAGTATCAAGCAGGACGTTGGTATTTGAAGAGAAGAAACTGGTTCGATGATGTTTATATGGAACCCTCAAAATGTGGGAAGGAGCGACCCAGTCTTATTGACATAACAGAACGCAAAAAACGTGTCCGTGTAAAGCCAGTCACAACCCGCATCTCACGATAACACAACAAAAAATCTTTGCAGTGGTTTCTTCAAGGCACTAGAATGCGCGGCAGCTGCCAGGGGGTTTCTTGATCGAATTCTCGACTCCCATCGCTGGCTAGTGCCGATCTTTTCTAAATTTGACCTGGGAGAATCAGGGAATGACTGCTTATTGGGTATCCTGAGCGCTTGCTCATGGGTATGCTATGACGCATTGTGTTTAGGATGTTCTGGATGTTTGGTTGAAGTGGGTGAAAATTCGCTTGAGGTGGGGCAGTTTTGGTGTGGAGGGGCAGTGCATCTGCTGCCCTGATAAGAAACGGGTCGAGAAAGCATGTGCTTTGGCACGCCGATGGGCTTTCTGATAATTTCCATGTCTGTAAATACGGTAGGAGAGTGAGTATAAATGTGATATTTGATCCAATTTTCCAAGACAAAATGAGAGAACTTCGTAGCATTTTCTGTGCTGTACGTATTGTACTCTGAAGTGAGAAACGAGAAGATTCTTCTAAAGTGATGTCATGTACCCTGATTCGTGATACCCGATACCACCCGCTTCAAACACTTGCCATTGAAGCTCACGATGCAAGTGTCAACATTCCTAGTGGCTGGAGTGGTCACTGATAATGCCGCTTACTCGTATCGAAGCGCGTCAGTTTGTCGGTGTGCCTCTCACCAGTTCAAGCCTCTTTCACATGGGACTTCGTGAAGCTGTGCTGCTCACCTGCATTTGAAGCGTCACTATGCAGAGAAATTGCTATCTCGCGATACATGTATTTTGAAGGATACATGCAATGCATGTAGTCACTCGAATGTAGCCTGCAAGTGATGTCAATGTGCGTTTTTGAGGCTTTTGTCTGTAGGTGGGGGTATCCGGAGCATTTGCTCAATTTCAAGGCATTCTCCTGAGGCACAGAATGCTGCTGTGGATCCACACTGTGTTTGAATAATTGGGTGTCACGATTGCTTCGTAATTTCCATTTTTGTATGACCTAAACGACATCATGTATATCCTGTCCCCTCCAACGCCTTTCATTTTATCATGGGGTATTATGCTGTGACCTTCGCCGAGTATTTCGTGGCTGCTTTGTCGAATAATTCGCTCTTCTCTTGGAGGTCTGTCAGGAAATGATGTTCGGGCGCTGCCGTAGTCAGGGCACTGTAATAAGCTCGTCAGCAAATGGCAGATTTCTCCAAGGTCAAGGAATACGAACGAAAGCAACTCCTTGGGGTCTTTCCCAGAAATTATGGTAAGGATAGCGCTATTGGCAATAACTTCCGCGTTCTTCGGGTCCTTTGCGAGGGCTTGTTGAAGGGCTGCCTCTGCCTCCTCCAATCGACCAAGGTGTATCTCAGCGACTGCTTGAGCTACTAGACTTTGGGTGGAGGAGGTTGCTGGAGCTTGCGCGAGCTCTTCGAAGACGTAGAAAGCTTGTTGATATTTCTCTCCGCCCTACGAATATTTTAGACGATGTGGAGTTTGGACGTGTGCTTGTAGACCTACCACTCTCATGCCCACCCAGGACTCTGCAAGATTGACAAGTAGACTGTCTTGGGCCCATCTTCTCGCAGCCTGGACTTCCTTGATCGCGAGATCAGTGCGATTCTGTTGTAGGTGGATCTGGACAATCAAAGCAACTGCTTCCACTACGCATCTAATTAGTCGCTCCTCCTCAATGAATCGCGGGGAAGTGCGCATACAATTTCCCTGGTGCTGTGAGAGCAAAGCTAAAGCCTCCTCGCTCTTCCCTCCTGCTTGCAGAACTGTGCCAGCCAGAACCTGGACCGTAGAATTATCCGCCGACTCCTGTGCCAGCTTCTCCGCGACCGTCACGGCCTTTGCCTCATTGCCAGCCGCGAACTCAGCCAGCGCACCGACAGCAGCCAGATCAGGTTCCTTCTCTCCCTGCACATCTGCGATCACATCTTCTGCTTGTCCGAGGGCGATTTGGGCGCGGAGGGACAGCACACGAGCTGGGAGTGCGTTCTCGGGGGAGAGGCCGGCGGTGTCGAAATCGATGACTTCTTGCCATTGACCCTGGTGGAAATGATTGTGCAAGTTGAGCAACTCGCCTTCTGCGGAAAAGGGATCCATGGTGAGATGTTTGATGTGATTGCTATTTTGTGGTCAGGAATACGTGTTTGAAGACACAGCGGCAACTTCCGTTTGGATAATTTAGCGTGGATTTCCTCTCGTTTATGGGGAGCTGGAGTCATCAACATCTCTATTCTTCGTCCTTCCTACTTTAATATTTATGAATATATCTCAATCTCCCGTCATGTCCCTCCAATGATCTCCTCAACTTCCCTACATCGGCCCGGTTTCTGCTCCGTTGCATGAAGTTCTCAAGTCCATCTGCACCGTGACCTTCGTCCTCTAGGTCATCCCAATCCCAGTCGCCGTCCCAGTCGACGAATGTTTCCTCTTCATCAGGCCGCAGTTCATGTCTTAAATTTTCCCAGAAAGCTTTGTTTTGCATCTCCTCCAAGGTGAGTAGAACTTCGTCGTACAACTTGCAAAAGAGTTGATCGCCGGCGCATGGTTCCTCGTCAGGGTCGTCCAGGCATCTCATCAACGGCCTGTTGTTCAAATACTCCTTCCACCATTTCAAAGTCTCTTGAGTCGTTTGAGCTTCCGGACGCTCAAGATATTCGTTGCGTACCAAAATACTATCTCTTGATCCATTTCCATGTGCGCTGTTGTTCTTTCCAAGATCTTCCAAGTCAGTGCGGCCAAAAGAGTCGAGTCTCACGTTCCCTGAACTCCCTCTATTCGAGCTATATTTTCGTACATGAAGTCCGATCTGACCGCGAGTTTGCGCTTTAGCAAGAGCTGCCGCCAGTCTTGCTTCTAAGTCATTTCTTGCGTCTTTGGAGGTAGCCGTGTTTACTCGTGGCGACCGATCAGTGTATGGGCCGAGTGGTGGTTTTCGCATTTGCAGTAGTATTTGCCTCTGTATATGTAAGCATTGTCAAGGCTTTATACCCCCTATTCGCTGGTACATTCACAGACTTCTATGAATATGCTACATTGTTACGCGTGACATGTTATTCATTGTTAATTCATTCATACGCTTCACCCTGCACTGGGGTGAAAGCCGTGATTCATAACTCATGGCGATCTGTATAAATTATGTCTCTAGTGATTCTGTTTCGGGCATCAAACAACACATTGTTCTCGAATTCGCAACTACCACCTCAACCGTCATTAACATGTTCTCGAAGCTCAAGACACTCGCTACCAAGGGAAACTCTAGTGAGGAGGACAGATTAGGTGCGTTGACGAGATGTGCCGAACTCAAAAGTTTGCCAACGGGGTGGAATATCGGATTAGAATCTACCCCAGGCCCCGACCTTGATCGCGCCTGGTTCGAGAAAGAGTCAGCTGGCACCAATTCACGAACATGGGTTCATCCTAATCTTGGACCATTACCCTCTCCTTGGATTCTCAAACTCGTCTCCGACAGAAAGAGATGTGATTTGATCTACTACAATACGAAGACAAAAGAGATGACTTCCAAGGACCCACGGTTCCACCCCAAGACTCTAGCCGCCAATGCCAAAGCAGTCCCCAAAGAACTTCGGATTGCGGCAACATCGCAGAAGAATAGCCCAGCCCTCGACCCGAGAAAGATGCGGAGGGCACCTATCGGGGATAAAGATACTCGAGATCACTGGGAGATTGTCCATACGATCGACGCAGGTGACGGAACTAAAGGAGGTATGAACGGAGGTGTCTTTGTTGTTCGCATCAAAGGCTCAGAGAACAACAAACTTTACATCGAGAAGCGATTTACAACGAAGCAAGTACCGCTCGCAAGGAAAGAAATCGAAATGATTAGAAGACTGAATCACGCAGCTCTCATGTCATACGCGTACGCGTTTATAATCGACAAGCCCAACCCCTTGACGGCATCAGTGTATATCGAGTTCTGCGACAGAGGAGACTTGGATGGCGTCATACGACAATATGCAAAACGCAAGGACGAAGATCCACGACCTCGACCTCCTGAAGCCTTCATATGGCATGCCTTTGGCGGGCTTCTGGATGGGCTTGCCTATCTTCAGACTGGGGTGGGACATTTACACAACCCCGATATCAAGCGACCTCATAGTTGGGTACCTATTTTACATCGAGACATGAAGCCTGACAATGTGCTTCTTCGATCAAGATCGACAGTTGGGTCCGGGAAATACTTCTACTGTGTACTAAGCGATTTTGGGCTCGCGGTTGAAGATCGCGATCCGTCTGATAAGCTGTGCGACCCAGGTCAAGCGTATGGGGGGAAATGCGGCACGATGGCTTGGATCGCGCCAGAGCAATGCTATCCTCCATACCCCAAAACAGAAGACGAATTCAATTATTTTCCTGAGGCGCCAAATGGTCAGCGCTATGCCCATTCACGCAAATCGGATGTTTGGGCCCTCGGCGCAACGATATTCAATCTCTGTGAATGCGAAAGCGTATACGGTCATTTGGATATGAAGAAACGCCCCGACAAGATGGGAACCCAGGAATACATGCAGGGCCAAGAGTGTCGGAGGCGCAAATATCCCCTCAAGACCCCATTTGAATACTCGGCTGAGCTTCGAGAGCTTATATTCGATGCTACGAGATGGGATCCCGATAATCGACCAGATGCCGTTACACTGGTGAAGAAGTTTGAGAAGCTACAAAGGAAATCTGGCTTTGACACGCAAGGGGATGCGCCGCCGCTTCCTGAGTGGGCTACGAGGGAGCATGCTTATTTCGCCATGTAAGCGTGAGTCTGAGACTGGAGTCATTGATCTTGATCAGTCAGAGGTCAATCTCTTGTCGTGCTTTGGAAAGTAAGTCATGACTCTACTGTTTAGCGACTTCCGTAGCTAACATGACAAGAGCAATCAAACCCGCGGTCACAGCAGCGATGAACATTATCGGTGCTCGCAGTGCCGCCTCATCACATCTACCTACATAGCAAATGAACACCTGCATCAACGTTCACAAGGCAGGAGTGATCCACCCACTTCATCTGATGGCACCCAATCTACAATCCCTCGGCTCTCAAACCCTTTCTTCAAACCCCGCATCCATGATTTTATTGTGCTACCATGGGGTCTTCAGTAAAGTCGGTCACAAAATTTCGGAGCAGGAAAGATATAGATATACTTAAGCGTGAGCTTCTACCTAGCAATGAAATGGAAGAATGTACTTCAAACTTCTGTTCCCCTCGCATGTGATATCACAATGAGACAAGAATGGGTGCTCATGTATGCTGAGCTAGTTTCTTCCAAATGAGGCGCAAGTTACAAGTCTGATATTAAATTACACTAGTAAGAGACATCAAGTAGAGCTGCAAACATGTTCCACTGCATTCAATACATCCGCAAACTCGCATACGAAGGCTGACGCATCACTCGCTTTCAGTTTCCATTGTATTGACTCAGCTGGAGTTGCTGCACGTAAGAATCCTGCGAGGCTGACTTATATGCCCGAACGCCAAGTATTGACTGCACCCTGCAGAGGCAGCAATCTATGCTCGTCTCCCAAAATGTCTGGAAAATATTCTTTACATAAAGCTCTAAATGGTAAGGCGGTTTGAATAGATTTATTATCTTCTTCGGAACCCTGGTTGTCTGCAAGGCTGTGCAGCAGACAGAAAGTACGTACCGGCATGCACCTCAAGCCAACACGGCGTGACCAAATTTTCTGGGAGTGCTTGCAGAATTGTTCTTGACGTGACCTCCGAAATCTCAGTTTAAGGAGAGAATTTTTTTACCTGAAAGAATGGCACTGTTACTCTGACGGCATCGCATAAAAGTAATAAGACCCCATGTAGTGCAGTACCCCAGCACGTGCAAACCTGAAACACCTCGTCAACCCCATTCCATCTCCTCTAAGAAGACCACGTCCCTCAACGAAACACTGTCATGCTTTATTCAAGTCACGTTAACAACAGAAATCGCACAAGATATATTAAACATTCAGCGCTGGCACCACTGTGCACTTGTCAAAAAACCCCATCAGAGTCAAAAGGTCGCAGCATATAGCACCACAAGCACGCCACGTTCATCCGAACAGCAACACCTCAAACAAATCTCAGGGAGCACAGCCCTGCCCGCGCTTCAAACCAGGGTGCCCGATAGCTGATAAGCTGAAAGTGCCGTGCCCAGCGGCAATTCGTCGCCGTGCTCAGGGGGACCATCGAATCAGCGGCCTTCGCTTAGCGCTTCGCCCCCTGAAAAATATGGTCTCGGTACTCAGGGTCAAGGCAATGATAGGAGAGTATGTTTGTATAGGGCGGTGGCAATGGGTATGGGACGTGGGGTTGTTTCATGAGCATCGTGGGGCATGGTGATGAGTGGTTTGCTCATCTAAAAATACCCCTGTCGCGTTCATGCCAGCACATGTTTTTCTTTCTTTCTTTGTTCTGTGAGTCTGGACTTTCGCATCTAGAATGAGAGGGTTTTCTGTCAGGGGATGAGAAGGCGGTGGTTTGGGCGTGTTTGGTGATGATTGGAGGCTTTGTTTATTTGAGGTTTGGATGGCTCATGCTGCCCCTGAGTGAGTGGTGTATAAGTTTGCAGTTTCCCCCCTCTGTCTGTTTTGAGTATTTCTTCAGCGTCGCATTTTACTTCAATTCAATTCAAGCCTATCCTTAAGCATATTTGCAAATTCAGTTCTTATAATGTCTACTTCAGTAACAAAACTCCTGCTGCTCGCTGCACTAAGCAGCACAATCCTCGCCACAGCACCAGAACCCATCTCAGGCTTCAACGTCCTCTGGTCCGACGATTTCTCCGGCTCCTCACTCGACACCTCAAAGTGGACACGCTGGACCGGCATCTCTTCAAACGGCGAACAAGAAACCTACACCGATTCTCCCTCCAATTGCCAGCTTTCCGGCAGCGGTTCGCTACTCATCACTCCCCAACAACATAACGGGCAATGGACATCCTGCCGCATCGAATCAAACCCCTCATTCTCCGCCCCTCCAGGCGGAAGACTCATCGTCCAAAGCCGCCTCAAACTCGGCACCCCAGGCGTTCCACTCCAGGGAATCTGGCCCGCGTTCTGGTCACTGGGAGATTCAATGCGCCACGGTACCTCCTGGCCTTCATGTGGCGAAATCGACACGATGGAAAACATCAACGGTGCTTCCACGGGCTACGGCACGTTACACTGTGGAACGCACTGTAATGATCCCACGGGTTTGAGTTCAGGAATGTCGTTTGATTATGGGGCTTTTCATACGTGGGCTCATGCTATTGATTTGAGTAGTGGGGATTGGAATCAGCAGAGTATTACTTGGTATATGGATGGACAGGCGTATCATGTTGTGAAGGGGAGTGATGTGGGGGATGAGGGGGCGTGGAGCACGGTTGCTCATAAAAGTATGTATATGACGCTTAATGTTGCGGTTGGGGGTGCGTGGCCGGGGGGACCGGCGGGGAATACAGCGTCGGGGAAGGATGCGGGGATGGAGGTGCTTTATGTGGCGGTTTACTCTGGTTGAGGGGTTTGGGTTTCATGTTCTTCAATGGGTGGAGTTTTTTGGATAGCGATGTTGATGGTGGGAGATTTGGGATCACGCGTACTAGGAGGATATTTGGTTCCTTTGTTCCTACGAAGTATTTGTATATATGGGCTTCGATGGCGGTTCCAATCCGGTATATAACGGCGATACGTGAATTTCATGATACCAGTCATCTCTTCACGGCATCTTGTGAACAGAAAGATAGATCTTTTAAAAGCTTCCATTACCTCTTGGGAAGTTTCGAATTCAAACACCAAACACCTCCGCTCTATGCAATATTTTATAAGCCGTTAAGCTCCCTGGGTATCTATTAAATACATTGATCATTAGAACATCACTCTATTTTAGCCCTCCCACAATACAACTGAGCAGGCTGGATTTTCTCCGGCTCGTCACTCGTGAACCCTGCATGTCGGAACTTCTCTCCCATGCCCACTATCTCTTATTAGCATATCTCTCCATAGTCAATACGGGAAAGAAACTTACAGTCTCCCCACTGTATACCCTCATGAGCGAAATCCTCCAGTTCAGAAGTCGCAGCACAACAAGCACGAATCGAGCCGTACATCTGCGGGATGAAGCCTTCGCGAGTATAAGTGAAAGCCCACCAACACACACCCGTCATGAGGATCATGAGGAGAGTAGAGAGGAATATTGGGTAAGATGCGTAAGTCACCTAGTCCAGCATTAGCAACTCCTCACATCACTGAAAGAAAAAGGGCCTCTTACGAAGTAAACAGAATGCTCAACCTTATGGTCCGGATCTGTAAATATTGTCTCAGTGGTCGAAATAGCCTGACCAAGCAGCCAATGCATAAGCGACGCATACACCATGAGCGGCATCAAGACTTTGCTCGGCAATTGCAAGAAATACGACTGCTCGAACTGCTTTCCACGGACAAGCGTGCATCTCGGTCTCTTCCGCTGCGTTTCGAAAGAACCCCATTCGTGCTCCATACTGATGAGAGTAAGGTTATAAATGAGAAGTAAGTACAGTAAACTATACAAAAACTGCGCTCCGTTAGAAACAGCGAAGGCTATGAATTCGCTGCTCAGGCTATCGCCGGGAAGCGGTGAAAGACTGGCGCTGGAACTGAAGCCGCCCCAGGTTCCGTATCTATCTTTGAGGTAGGTGGAAAGAGGGATGTCACAATCGAAGCCGTAATAATTATAGTTGTCGCCGGGTTTCAGCGGACATGAGTATTTGTAGGCGTTGATGTCGGAGGAAATCTCGACAAGGAGTAATATGGATACTGAGACCAAGGCTAAGGAGACGAGCATGAGGATCATCATTTGGACGATTGCCGTGGTGCCTAGATTGGAGAGCAGGGATCTTTTGTATTTGATGGCGATACTCGGGTGGGGGAGGTCTGCTGCTTTGTCGCTATTGTTGAATTTTTTGCACTTCTGACAATGGCCTATGTCATCCCCAGAAATCGAAGGGACCGGGTCCTTACAATGCTTGTGGCACTGATGTTCGACTTTCTGGCGCCAGCCGTCGCCCGAATTGAGCATACACTCATTCTTGATCTTCAAGGTTGGATCGATAACAGATGCAACAATAACGTCCCCGTACGTTAAGCAGTGAGTTTTGGTTTGATGGCGCGCCCTGACGTTTTGTACTATCATGTAGATAGCCTTGATGATGAGACATCCTGTTAGTATGAACGCTGCTTGCATGCGAACGTTCATTCGGCATTGCCTTTCCTGGGGATTGCTGAGCGCGCAGTTGATTCCACTATAAAGCGTACAGTTTCCAATCCCATGCATTTCTTGATCGAATTGGCCTTTAATCATCTCTTTTTTTGCGGTTTCGTAATCGACCTTCTGCATATATGGCTCGCATGCTATGACAGATTAGTGTGGGCTCATCGGGATCTTAATAGCGAATCGGAACTCCAGAAACAGCCTCCACTTTAGTTTACGAGTTCGGGCTTGAAGCCGTTCGAAAGCAAGGGGAGAAATGCCACGTACCTAAACTGTACATTATCTCAACATTTTTGTATGTCGTGGAATTCCCAAGCTCATCGCTGTTCCAATCATCATCTAGGTCGTACATGTCGTCTGGCAAAACATAGGCGCCGGCTCTGAAGGCAGTCCAACAAGCTACATCCTTGTAGGAACTACCATGCGTCTTGTTGTCAAGCTTATATGTGATTTCGGTGGGCATACGAATATAGAAAGAGGGCCCGATGACAGAATTTGCCAGAAAATGAACAGGCTATCCCTTGTTAGTCCCGTGGCTCGGCATTAAGGTTTAACCTGAGAGGATATAGCAAATCGAAATGGTGGGGTAGGAAGCCACACTTTCAGAAGAGACAAATATCCAAGCTCAGACGTAAGCGGCACTGGTAGTACTCACGATAGAAGTCGTAATAAGTAAAACCCATGCCCCCCAGGCTTTGGCTTTCCCGTCCCGCTTGTGATTGATGGACCAAGGACTATTCGTGCCTACTTTCGAGTCTCCACGTTTCGAAAGAACCCATCTGATTTCATCAACTTTCAAGGCAGTAACTAATTGCTGGTACGTATTCGAACAACCTAATATCATTGTCGCTGCGATATTGATAAAAAGATGGACCGCCTGGAGGTCTCAAATCAGTATTCGAATCGTTCACGTAATGACTTTAAGGTTAACTGACCACATTCCTTCGCTCCATGGTTTCACAACTCTCACCATCCTTACCTCCAACAGATGTAGTGTTCAAATTGATCCGATTAGCGAAATCCCCCACGTAACTCAACGTTATGATTAACATTATGACTGCGCACATGGCAGTGAAGCCTGCCATGGACCGCAGACTGCGATCGCTCAGCATTTGCTTGTCCCATAGTCCAGGCCTGCCGTGTGCAAAAGTCCCATCGAACGTTGAGACTGTCCGCTGCGAAAGTACAGATCTCTTGTGCCATAGCCGTTGGAGATTACCACTGATGCCGGGTCTCTGCCGTGGCTCTTCACCCTCTCCAATACTGATTGCTGAGCTTTTCCTTATATCAGAGTCTGCAGTCTTAGAAATGCTTCCTCTCTTAATACTCTCGCAGTGCAGCAGGGATCTAGTAGAGGTCTCGTCGAATGAGGGCAGTGTCTGTCGTCGTGAGAGGTCAATCTCGTCGCCACCGTCAGCATTCGAGGGGTATCTCCGAAGGTTTTCGTCTGAACTATTCGTTGGGGAATGTGTAGGTCGTAGTTGTGTATGGTGGTCCGCCCTATAAAAATATGTTAGCTTGCCCCCATTTTTCAAGCTTTTTTCGAGACCTACCCCAGATCTATCATAGTGATATCCGCATCATGGTCCCAATCTTCAAACAGCCTTGAGAATCGAGCATCAGAAGCCATTGCGACGCAACAGTTTCTTGTTTGCGTGACTCTTGACTCTGCCTCTGAGGGCAGCACTGCTGGTCGCAAACTGTAGGGCTGAGATTAGAGCCTCCATGATGAAGGACTATCTCCAACAAATGCTACCTATTTCTGGAAATTAGCTTTCGTAAATTACAGCCTCTTAAAAAGCTTCTTGGCTAGGAAAGATGCCTGAGCGATCCAATTTTTCTTTTCCGTGCCTTGCAACAACAGCAACCAACCAACTGATGTTAGAGGCGCAGCTTTATTCTGAAACAAGGGGGGGATCAGCAACATTTTATATGCGGATGACCTTGCTCAGCAAGCATTGACGGTGATCATCCCCACTTGGGGCGCCAAATCCCGGAGCCTCACAGGCACCAGCGGTGCGGCACAGGGACTTGGCAATGACATCTACGCTGAAGTTCCGGCACTGTGCTCTCTGTCGCACCAACTGCCAACAGAACATTTCGAGAAATTTCCACATGCAGCAAATCTATGACGTGAAGCCGAAAACGAGATATGTAAAAAAGCGTTGAAGCGAATGTGGGGTATATTATATCAAAAAGTCTCTCTAAATAATGTTACATAATCATACAGTGTTGCTCCTGACTGGAGGTGGAAAGGAAATCCACTCGAAGTTTGGTTGAACAACTGGCAGTGAAAACGGCACCTCATGAATGAGAGGCGTCCGATTCGGCAGAGTCGAATCATATCTCTCACCGAAAGGCCATATCATACGATCCATTATACAATTCGACATCCTCGCTTCCGTCTGTGGAAACGAGCCCGATAGACAAAGTAATGTTGTCCCTAAGTCTTGATTATATCCTGCAGCTTCGATAGTTTCGCCTGCTATCCGAAGTGCATCGTCTGCATCCCACATGCCTTCTCGGCCGGGTGCTCGAGTGAGCAAATCGATAGCCCTCTGTTGAATTGATCGATTTGGAGCTCTCATAACTGTGAAAAATAAGGGTGCAATGAGACCCATAGATGCTGTAAAGTTCAGGTTTTCGTTGGCGAATGGAGAGTCGATCTTCGCACTAATGAGAAACTCGCAATGGGCGAGTACTTCTTCAAACTTTTTGTAATTTGGCTCAGGCGTCTCGATGACGATAGAGAAAATCAGGGAATGAAGCTTGAGTAGTGAAGCGCCTAGGTCGTGTTTGGTGATAACACTTCTGTCATCTGGAATGGATTCGAGGAGAAATATTTCAAACGTCTCCGACCAAGCTGCCATTGCGGCCATGTGTCGGAGCCCCTCGCTCCCTCTTCGTTCCATAGGGTCGGTGGTTGTGGTGCGATCAACTGTGATTTCGGCCGTCAATGTGTCGAGGGCATGACGTGCTTCGTCGAGAGAGCGGAACCGGGTTGGCTGACTGGGTAATCCAGCGTTCTTTAACGCAATCCAAAGTGCCAGGCGATCTGTTCGTTGCTTCGGATTTGCGAATGATGCTGCTTGAATGCCGAGAGAAAGCAAAAGTGGCGAGAATTCCCTCTCCCACTCATGGGCGGAGTTTCCTCCGGGTACTTTCTTCATCTTGATGTCTTCTAAGATCTTCAATCCAGACTTCAGATGTATAATGGCCGATTCACTGTGGGATGTCAGGAAGCATTCTTCCAAGTCTAGGAGCAAGGTACTCACTGATTGCCCAGAAGGCAGTCGAAACTAATAAATAAAATACAAGAAATTAATGTGATATCCAATTGTTGTGTTTGAGTCGACATCAATTGGTATAGATGGCTGATAGCCTTGGTATATTGTCGGAAAGCAAATGCTTGTATCGATGGGTCGTACACTCTATTTTGGTGCCAACCCACAAAGTCTTGATGAACAGCTGCAATGGCAATGGCAGCGTGTCGAATCGCAGGCTCGACATCGGCTGCTAGAACCACTCGGCGTTCCCAAAAGTCGGATGAGAATTGCCCAGAAAGCTTAGGTGCTGTAAACGTTCGGAAGAAGTATAAACACCGTTGCTCCATGGGATCCAGGGCCGTTGTCTGTGGGATATATCTAGATGGTGACGATGGTGACCGCCGTGGAGAACTGTCTGGACTCTTGACTGGAGCATATCCATCACACTTTCTGCCTGTTGACGTGCATCTTTTGCAGCACGGCTTCTCTTCTCCACACTTTACTCTCCGGATTCTGCTTGCGTGTCAGGCTGATGCAGGCAACGAGGGAGAGAGGCTGCTCATTGACTTACTTGCAGGTAATACATCCTGTTCGAGAGGGAGTTCCACACACTCTAAAACGATTACCAGACTTGGGCTTCATGTTGGAAGTTTGGTCGATAGGTCCAAGAAGTTTTGGGGGAAGAGGAGGTGGGTGGGACAATGAAGATATAAGCTGAGATGATGTAGCCTGCAGGGTGTCATCTATCGCCGCGAGTTTCTGACTTACCCAGGCAGGTACGGCACCATGTCAATCGGCACATGGCAAAATATACCAGGGGGCTGACGGGTATGCCAATGGCGTGCGCCTCCTCAACCTTGCTAAACCTCCTGCAGGTAATCTCTGTTTAGATCGAGGTCAGCCGTGCGAATAGATCGGGCGTCTTATTTTTGGCCAACATTTGTAAAACATTTCGCACACGCGATGCTACTAAACGGCTTCCAATTCAGGCAATTGAGCAACTTCGATTGGAGGGGCACCCTGCAGCGAGCATTCGAGAAAAACGTGGGCAGCGGTTGAAGTGGTTGCTTGAAGCGACAGAAGCGAGGCGCGAAGGATTCCAAGCCATGTACGCTACAAGGAAGCCGGCCTTAAGATGGTGTAGAAGGTGTCTGGAAGAGTGGCAGGAACCAAGAATTTCCGGAGGGCAGGTCCTGGCAGACTGGCAGCTGGCAACGTAGCTTCCGTGCCACGTTTTGGACCCCAATGCTACTACCGGATGCATTTAGCCTAGAACGCTATGTCATTACCACACTTATATCTTATAGTGCTGTGCAGCTGGCGCTCATGGCGCTGATTTCCAAATTTGAACTGCGGTGGGCAGTGGGGAGTGGGAAACACTATCGAGAACAGTTTCTAACGGCGTACGGCACCTGGCACCCTAGTAAGATGAGATGGTACGAATGACAAAGGGCGATGGGGGCAGCCTTGCCGCACCCCAGGCAAATCGCAGGCATACGATCGACTATGAGGCTTGAAAGAGTAACATCGAGGTGAGAGGGCTTGGCAAATATAGCAACTTTATGCTGCTATCACCCCACTGTGTCTGTGTTATCTTGACCGGGTTGAAGGTACTTCTACAGTGCGTGCGGTCGCTGTGCACTGGCACTGGCCCGTGTACCTTTGTAGCATCGACGCGCTTAGAGGGCCAGCACCAACCTTGCCAACATCCATATCTTTCCATGGGGAACGCACACATTCGACACATGGGACACATGGAACAAACCTCAGACGGACAAGGGGGAATATGCAGAAATATGCAGCGAACCATCCACCACCTCCTCAGAGGGGCTAGCCTTACCGATCGGGCGAATGGCACCGAGGTATGAACGAGTCTATGCAGCCTATTCGCTAAGCGAGGCGCCCCCCTGAACTTCAACGTCGAGACTCGACGGTGATCATTGATTAAAATGCACGCCAGCACAGCCCGCTCTATGCATCGTGCGGTGAGCCAAATCGACCTCTATTGGGTTAGAAAATAAGGTTTGCCTGGATTGATAGCGCAGTTGGTGATAAGACACTGCCAGTATCGTGGCAGCATGCCCCTCTCTTGCGCGTGGTACGCCGCTTACCTGCGTCAAGCGTCGTATTAGACGCGTTGAGGACCTTGAGGTGAGGCACTCTCGACGTTAGTTCGGTCCGCCAGCTCCGGACAAACTCGGTACGACGTGCGAAATGATGTACGAACAGAGAAATCGACGAAATAAGCCCGTACGTGCCATCTTCGCCTCTCCTCTGCCGGTACGTACCTTTCTCCAGAGTCAGATATCAAGCAATCCAGGCACAAGCACCCGTCAGGCCTAGATTAGCGAGATCTACGTGAGCTTGCTTTTTGCTATTTCTTAAGAGCGTCGATCTCTTTGCAAAAATTTGAACAATGCTGCTAGTTATTCTTCGTTGCTTCTCCGTCTGTTCCGTCTCTATGGCTCCTCTCTAAATCCTCATACTAGTTATCCCTTCATTTTCTATTCTTAAATCGATGTTCAATGATCGACATACCCCTGTGCCTTCTACAGACCTTCTTCTCACCTTCCCCTTTGGTCTGTAATGTCGACTCTCAAAATGATACCCGGCATCCTTGGCTGATCTTTCCAAATGAATGTGGAAATGAACATATGTATGACCAAGGTGGCTGCTTGTTCTTAATCCCGGGGCGCACGTTTGAACCCCGTTGCACCCCGCACGACAATCAGGAACTGATGCGATAGTGGCGAATATGCAACCAAGAAACGTGCTGCCCGTTCCGAAACACCTACACCCTCTTCTATCATCCCATATCTCATCCCATATCCTGCGTCACCCCACCTTCCCCTTCGGCCCGTACCGAGTTTAGACCCGGCGTCTCCGTTTTCCCCTCTTCATAACTCAAGTATCTGGGCATTTTCATCATCTGTATAAGATTCCTTCGAGAATCGAGATGCCCACCACCCGCTGTGGATCAATTTTCTTCACTGTTTTCGATCGATTGCATATATGCCGAGGTTTGAGAGTCTCTTATCGAGTGTCGAAACCAGGTCCTTCCTCTTACATCATGAATTATTTTCCGCGCTGTTGATTGGGCATATTACGCAGGGGCGGCCGATGTTCAGTCTATCAGTGCCCGCTTCTTGTCTTCCGTTTCCAAACAAATCCTTCCGTGTTCCAAGATACCTCCTGTGATCGAGGTGGCTTGAAATGCTTCCGGAGAATCATCGACAGAACATTAACACGATGGCCGAACGAGACTCCTGTGTGGGTGTACAATTGTTTCAAGCCACTTACATGCAGAATCCTTCTGCCGTTCAAGGGTCCACGTTGATCCCCATCCAGATTTTGTTTCTTATTCTCAAAGGTTTCTGCGCCGCAAAGCACGTGGCTGAACCCGGCGTCATACATGGAATGGCAAATGTTTCTTTTCATTCTTACTGATCCTCCCATGCTTATGAAACACAGGTGGTGAAGGAAGGGTTCAAAATAGACTTTGTTGTGGCTGGATCGTTCTGATCGACTATGAATCCTTCGAAAGCTTGTGCAGGCCCTGTGGCGGCAGTCTTTCCATAATCAGAAAGTGATTTTCAGTACTTGGATACACGAAGTCCAGATTTCATGCTTAAGAAAATACAATCTCCGATTATGGTCGATTGTAATCCTGCGTGAACTTGGTGGGGACTCCCAGTGGCAAACTAAATTTCTAGAGAAATGCACTATCTGATATGAATCGTGGGAAAAGAAAGCTTATGCTCAAGATGAAATTGGATGGAGTGAATATCTGCTTCTAGATTCCTGGCAATATTACGAATGACCCATGACAGTGATACCCCAACGCCTACCCTGCAAGCTGCCATTGTCCTACGATTGTACATGTTGAAGCTAATTCCAGTGCTACCTTCCCCCTTTTTCTTAATCACCCCGCATATGCAAGACCCTGCTCTTCAATCCCGGAAGAAACGATTGTGATAGCCCATATCTTTTATCCCCTCGCCATCCAATGGGCCATGTGGTTCTTCTGCTCCGTATCGACTGTGGTATCCAATGTCTTGCTCTTGCCACGCCATACTTGAACCAGTGCTGTTCGTAGCCCCCTGCTCTCTTGGCAATTCATACCCTTCAGTCTTAACCCTGGCGGTCTTGAGGTCGTTCAACTTCTGCGCATCCTTATCATCTTCAGGCATTACATAAGCCCCACGCCTCGTAGACTTCTTCCAGGTGTGGAAGTCCAGGGCGAGTGCCAGGAAGGTGGACGCTCTGAGGCACGGTTAGACTCTGGATCTTCCATATTTTATATATAGACAAAAGGCCAGGATTTCGCGGGGTCACATAGGTAGGCACTTACGTTCCCACTAATGTCATCGACCACAAAGCCTTGTAGTCCCTGCATACACCGGCTTCTGCATCGCCACCCCAAACCGGACCGGTGCACGCTTTATTGAGTACGTGTGAGGCGCTCACAGACCAGGAGAGCATCCCGAGGCCCATCGCCCAGAAAAAAGATATTCCGCCATTCAGAACCAAATTGAACCGAGGTGAAAGGAAGGTGAAATTATAGAGAATGATCGTGACGAGGAGGGATGCGAGAGTCGCGAGTGATATCGATAGTAGCTGCAAATTGAAGTCAGTAAGCGCGCTTTCACATCAGACGAAACGAGGCTGGAAGGTACTCACCACAATGAACGTCCAAGGGATCGAAAATCTCTCTTTATCTATCCGACAAACCAGTCAATACTGAATTCCCAACACACTCAGCATCTGCGAGAGAATACTCACGCAAAAAATGCATAAAATAGGCCATTATCCCGCTAACGGTCGCGGACGAGATCAACTGTGCGCATCGCAGCCCATGGAATGGCCATCGCGGATAATCCGAGGGCTTTCCTCCACGAACATTGCGCTTCAACATCGTTTCGGTCGTTGGGTCGTCGTTACTGCTCACAACCTCTGAGCATGGAGTGATGAAAGGAGCGACGAGAACGAAGCTGCTGCAAGCCTCCGTAAGATTCGTTTCAGGAGGCTGACAGCTCAGCTCTCGTCTCCTCAGGCTTTACATCACCTGACTGCAATCTATTCTTGTCGACTGCCAAGGCACTGTCCAGCCAAGAGGCTGGATGCATGATTCCCGATAAGGAGGTTGTGGGGGCCATTGCATTCCGAGGTTGTGCTCACAGCTCAAAACTGCCCGAAGAAATCAACGATGTTTGAGTCATATAATCAAAGTTACCTTTGGTATCCGCCCCAGATCAATTAAGTCATGAGCCTTCTCGTAAAAGGCGTCCTAAAAAGGCAATCAGCCACTCGGGCTTCACAAGTCAAGTGTACTGAGAAGTTCTCAAGCCACGGCGCATTTGTAAGAATTACTGATCTGCAAGTTTGTTTCAGCGCTAAGGCAAACGAACTTCTCAACTTCACGCCGTCAAGTCGATCGCTGCAACTTGCTTTTCCACAATTTATCTTTAGAAGATTCGAAACCTTTGCCTAAGTGGGCAGGTAACGACGATGTGCCTCGATGATCTGAGACCAGCTCTCCTTGACGGAATCGGGAGGCTGGATAGCAGGATAGCAGGATAGCAGATCCTTTCTCAAAGTTCGCAGGTGACAAGCAAACACCAAGATCGACCACGCATAGACCTCTAGATGGCCATTATTTTTATCTCTGTTGATCCTATCCGGCTTTTGGGATTCCACGTGCGACTTAACCTTAAGGTTTAGTAGTGGCGGACACCGGCGAAGTATCGCTTCAACAAGCACTGCCCTAAAAATGTACGTAAGTTATTTTTAGACATGGCCACAACTCGATTTGAAGAATCATTAAAAATTACCTTTTACGGATACGTACGCCCACCTCCAACAAGAGGGCAGTCGGAGAATTTAAGTCGCCATTTCTTTACCGGAACAAGCTTCGGCGAGTTCAAGAGATTCAGCTTCGGTAGTTGCGCCCAATTCTCGGCGTTGGTGTTGACGCAAATGTTAGGTTGATGGTTTGACACGCCACGTGTGGACCATGTTCCCGACTTTCCGATTTTCTTACTGCATATGTATGTAGGGAAGGACGCTGACTGCAGCAGGAGTACCAAGTCTGTTCATAAATGGTCGTATATTCCTTCTTGTCCTTCGTTTCAGGGATCAGCCTACAAGCCCAGACCGGCTAATTGATATTTCATCTGCAGGGGAAACAATCGTACGCCACTAGTTTGCATTATGTGTGTTGCCAAAAGTGAGCGATGAGAGTGGCTCGAGAAGCTTTTCATTTACGAAGTCGTCAAACCTTTTCCAGGGGGATCTAGGCATACCTGGACCTTTCTTATTCGTACCTGAAGCCTCGTACATTTCTTCGTATGCTGCATCTATTGATTTTTTTTTCGAAATACCATCCTGTTGGAATAGTGGGCAAGTTTGGGCGACACCAACGTTACAGGCACCAAGGGTTGAATGAGATAGTATCTCCCCAGCCACTAAAGAGTTCTGACCTTCATTCCTTTTCCATGTCAACTTCTTAGTACTTGATTAAAATCCCGGTGACCAATGACTAGCTGTGGGTCACTGTTCTTCGATCTTAATTAATATTCACAAGCAAGTCTAGACAGGTCTAGATATTTGAGTTCGACGAATTTGACCACACCAATCTTCGCACCCCAAATCTCCAGAAGGGTTGACAAATTCTATCCATTTCAAATTCCTAAAACTGCATTAGGAAGTTCTACTCCAGTACTTTGTTGTCAAACCCCGGTTTCTTCTTGAGTGGGGTATGAATCGCTCCCCAGTATGGAACACGTATTTGGGAACACGCATTCATTTCAACAACAGTGCTTCGATATTTCGTCCATATCGTTCTTCCTAGCAACCTATCTAGTAGAATCGAATGATTCTACTTCTGCTGTCCTTGGTCTTTTGTGTTGCTTTTCCCGCATCTCGCTTCGGTACTCGCTGTGCCGTCAATAGCGGCACATGGGGTCACTGTATCTGGAAGGAGAGAAGCAATTCGATTACGTTTTTGTTGTCTCAGCGATTTCATCTCTCGAAAAGACAGCGTATTTCTTATTCGGGCTTTCAATCAATTCGTTCTTAATCTTGATAAGGACTCCAGACGTGATTGATCCAGTAACTACCCTGGGTCCTTACTTAAAATTTCAGCTGCGACGGAACATGCCAGAATTCAATCTCTGCTGGAACGTGTGGCAGCTACCTCATAGTACAGGTCATTGTTGACAGTTTGATCTATCTCAGAGGTTTGACACATTTGGCAGCGTTCCAAGGTCACTAAGTGCGGGGTGGATTGGTTAAAGATTTATGATGATGGAAAGTGTCATTTAAGCCTGGTTTGGCCCAACTGAGAAATTTAGGAACAATCCGAGCATGCGTGATCCTCGATAAGGCGTATTTGACCGTATGTAAATACGACCGATCGTACGCGGAAGCTGTTTTGCGTGAATTGAGATGCCATCACATCCGATCAGTGTGTGGTCAACATTCGAGATTGACGACAGGCGTATTCCACGATTCCTTCATCACAGTTCATCCCGGCCGGCGACAACTAGAGCCCATGAAATTTATCCCCATCGATTTGGCTGTTCAGCAAATTTGGACTCACATCTTCGTGCGCGTTTTCTAAATTTGCGGCCCGCATGTCCATCAGTGCCCTCCCTCTCCTGAGTATCGAATCCTAGATTTCGAGCTCTCCTCTGTCTTCTCGAGGTCTTCATTTACCCCGTCTGCCAGCCATCCTCCCCCCACCCCCCTGACAGATACTTCTCGCCATTTGTAGTCATCATCCACTTCTCTCTTGACTTTTCATGGCACTTTCTCTGGCAGTCAAATCTCTCGTATCTCCAAGACGTCTTCAATTTGATTAAGCCTTCTTTCAAGGCCTGCAAGATCCATCTTGCCTCTCAGTGACTCTACCGTTGGACTTGATTAGGGTGTCGACCGCCGATTGAGATGGCCCCGCCGGGCAAAGGGTCAAAGCTGGTCAGGTTTTTTGAAGACATTCGTTCCGTTCTCCACCTTGACAAGCTCATCAAGACAAGAAGTTTTGGTGCATTCAGTTGAGGTGAAATAAGAGCAGCTAGATTACGGAAACAGGAACAGCCAGGCCTAAAGCTTCCTGCGAAGCCTCTGGACCGTGATTGAAAAGAGTAGTAACAAGCTGAGAAAAGTCGTCAAGAAGCATGTGGAAGCTTCCAAAGTCGACCTGTCACGAGCCAATGTTCATCCTCGTCTTTCACATCTTTCGCTACCGCTTCACAGGCGGACTGACTTTTATGCTTCGTAACTTCAGAGATCGAACGGGATGGCCGGTGGATCTTGCCACCGAGGACATAGAAAGGTATTAGTCTTCGGTAGAGCAACCTCGAAGGTTATGGTAGGTCACGCTCAAGACCACGTGAGGTATGTTACACAAAGACCCCGCATTCGACGGTGGCATGTTGAGCCGCGAGGCTGGCCGACAGTCCTTCAACCTTTTCGTCACTGTATCTTCATGTCCGGGCTCTAAAGATCGGCGACTTTCTACCGATGATGCCTTTGATCGACCTCGGTCAGTTAGGCGATGATCATCGTTGGGATATCAGCGAGAGCAGCAATGACGCCCGCGAGCGTCTCGAAAGCGACAACCAACGATTACGGACCGTTCTCTACGCGACAGCGCGCAAATACAACCAAACATATACAGAGCTCGAAAAATTGAAAGAGCTCCATGGATATTACAAGAATCCATTGCCGTTCCTGCGTTTCCCTCGTGAGGTTCGAGATCAGATCTACTTCTACTGTCTACGAGCCCCGCTCACGACCGATACACGCAATCGTGATTCTTGTATGATCGCCGTGGATAATGGTCAATATCCTTTCAAACCTCCTACACCGGGTCTCGTTTCAACGAATAAACAAGTTTACCGCGAAGCCACAGAGATCCTGTATTCGTGGAATAACTTTTACTTCAAACTGCCACAACATCTTTTCGACTTTGAGAAGACAATTGGTCCTACAAACTGCGACTATATCCGCGAGATAGGAATCTGGACCATGGTTCCAAGCCATGGAGTGGTGGTCACCTCTCTAGAAAATGTGGCACCTTGCGACTACGAAGAGTATCAGTCTCACTGGGCTAAAGCATTACAGCGCAGTGGCCTGCAGAACGTCAGCGAGATGACCATTGAGACTGAGTGCATAAACTCAAGCAGTGCGTTGAGCTTTTGCGGCATGGATAATTCGTTGCTGAAAGCAACCCAAGAATTTATCAATCGAAGCCAGCATTCTCAACAGCGACGACGAGTAACGCTTTGCGGTTTCGGATGGAGGGAATGGGAGAAGTTCCCCAAGGACCTTGAAGTTATAACGAGACAATGGCCCGACGTTGAAGCAGAGATCAAAGCTATGGAAGAAGAGCTAGCGGAATTCTCGGAGCACATGTCGGCTCCGTGGGTGACAGCAGAAGATTAAGTGGAGGGATAAGTTAAGTATTTAAATACGCAGCTAGAGGGAATCCAGAATATATTTTCGATTGTGCAGTTCACGTCGAATCGACAGAGAAAGAATGTTTCACGTCTAGCGAGACTTCAGCGCAATTTCCAAAGAATCTTAACATACTGTAAGCATCTATCGGCCATGGTTAGAACTTCTTCAAAAATCCACACTCAGCTTGTCCTTCTGGTCAAAGTCATAAGCATTGCCATACGCGCCCTGCAAGTACGTGTCCAGAATCTCTTGTTCAGGCATATATCGTCCCTGAATCTGAAGTCCGTGATGGCTTGCCAACTGTGGTCGTAAATCCTCCGAGAATTTGATTTCCATGGCATTTCTGGTACATTTGTTAGAAGTAGTTAGGCTTTTCCCAGATTGGGAATTCACCTAAACCAAGGAGCGAAATGGATCATCGCTAGCATCACTCTAGTGTGTTGAGTAAAGTTTGGCTTTCCAGCATGCCACAACCTCAAATCCCGAATTATCATCGAGCCTTTCTTCACGATAGGTTGTGAGCAAGGTCGTTCCTCAGCTCGTTTCGCAAGAAGATTCGGCTTGATGCGACCACTTGCTCGCTCGCCATGGTCGCCTTCTTGAACAGCCTTTCCAGATATCAGATGCGAACCAAGCCAGACTTCCGTGCTTCCATTTTCCGGTGTCATTTCAACGAGAGGCACGTTCACAACTAATGCGAACGGAGATTAAGGATGCTCAAAATCGGCGTCTGAGTGAACTGGTTGAGATTGAGGCTCCGAGCCAGCGACTGGTGGCAGGGCACTATTGCCTGATATGAATGATAATCTTGGGCGAGGACCAAGAACCGAAGAAGTCACTTGGGTGGCAAGCGGGTTTAGAAAAATACTTCGGTCAAAGTACTTTTTCGTCATGGGCGGGTCTTGCTGGATGTTCCTTCCTTATTCATTAGCATACATCTTCGGCCGGATGACGTAGACAAACCCCTTGTTGTAGTTGAAAGGACTTGCATCACCAGCGGACTGCAATAAGAGTGCATCGTGAACCATTTTCTCGTTCAAGAAGTCCAGTTTATCGTGTGAGATAATATCCTCAAGAATAGCGAGCCCGTCATGATGGAGCGCTCGAGTTGCAAGCTCAAGACTTTTCCATGAGAGACTTTCAGCTTCCTTCTCTTCCGGTGATAACTGAACAATCTTTGGTATTGAAGAAATTCGTCTCACTGCCGTGAAACTGAACACGGTGCGGGGCAAAAAAGCCCTTGGGCTAGGTTTTAGAATCCGAAGGATCATTGCGAATGAAAACTTAGGATGAGAAGGCTCGAAAGGAGAAAGGAAAAGTCATTCTAGCCAGCGAGCTATAGCTGCAAATGTGTAGATTTAGTCGTAGATTAAAACTAATGCCCAAGTCCAGATGATGAAAAGAAGAGGCTCGTCTCCCTCGCAATAGGACTCCGTCAAATTGGGCCAAGAGCGGGGTAGTCGCACCCCCACTTTCCTATTTGGGACTTTCACGACTTTCAAGACCTTGGGGCTTTTCAATGAGATCATTATAATTGTAAATGGGTACTTCCATAAAATAAAAATAGCTCTCAATGTTTCATTTCACATCATTTATTGGCTGGGGCAGAAATGTTGTTTCTAATTATTTCTGAAATCCGACCATCCACTTTTCATCCACTCCCTCGTTCCTCGAGTATCCCCATAAGTTTCTTATGAATCTCTATGATTCGGAAAGCATGCTGAAGTCTTTCCAGACACTCGCTCTTATCCTCCCAAGTATCACCTACTTTAAACTCCAAAAAATCTGCCTTCTTTTTGCTTCTTTCTTGGCCCCCACAAGAAATGTGTAGCTCTTCGGCCGCGAGGAGTATCCTCGACAACCAATAAGGCTTACTCTTCGCGTCTCGGCCAATTATTGGGAGCACGGTTCCATGTATAATAGAATATCCTTGCAAAGCTAGGTTTCGGGCCTGAAAAGGAGCAGCTGCAGGGTCCCCTTCTTTTAGGCATTTCGAAACAGCGAATAAGAGGGAAAAGACCCCGCGATAATATTCTGGGACTTCTCCGTAAATGAAGCAATTCGAATCGATTCCGCTGCCATTTTGGAAGTCTTCATTAAAAAGCGCAGTTTCTATCTAGGGCTTGTCAGCAGCGAATTGTTGGTGGATACTTTAGATTTTCACCTCTTTCATTTTCTGCACACAAGAAGGGTTGTCAATACCGTCAGGCAATTCCATATTGGGCGTGTCAGTTCAAAATCGAATTTTATGTAGATCATTCTTTCTTTAATGAAGAAAACCGAGTTTAATTCTCATTTATAGGTTAGCCCCAAGGAGCTATTATACCCATTCCCTTCCAACGAGAAATGATTGGGAAACAGAAAGTTGTTTGACTTCGGGTAATATTGTGAGTAACACAAAAGTTTTGCAATCAATTATCTTTTGGCTGTAGTCCAGATTCGATGTGTCCCTTCACTCCTTTGCTAACGGCTGTTTAACAACCTCTATTCTGCCAGCCAAACTCGTCAAGCAGATGACTGCGACGAAGATGACTCATATCCGGCTCACAAATATATGTCAAACTTTGAACACATCTAAATTCAATGCAGATTTTATTCATTCCACGCTTGAAAGAGGGTTGGAATTACTCAGCCACTCAGCCCAAGTTGTGACTAATTTTACGGAGCTTTTGCCAAGTAAACAACAAAACGCCGTACTCCTGAATTCATCGCAGCGCCAACTCAATGCCATTCACTTTTCAGTGACTTTTACACCGCCGGCGCCTTGATAGAGGCCTCCATCTCCGCCAAAACCACCTCGAAAAGCCTTTCATGCACATCCAAAATCATATCCCCACGTTCACACTGCTCTCCCCGTGTCATGATTTTCTGAACCTGATTCAGAAACTCCGGCGACCTCTCCTTCATTTTCTTAGCCACATTGATAGCTCCCTCGGTTCTATTTTGTCCTCCAACGGCAGTGCGGTACTCCTCCACAACAACCATACACTCCTCAAAGGCTACGTCTCGTTCGGAGGACCAGTTTTGAATTTGCGACTCGAGGAAGATCTTTTGCAAGATTTCGAGGGCGTCGGCTGCGCTTTTTGCGGGCTTGACACCGAGGACTGCTGACATGAGGAGGAATTGTGCTTTTAAGTATTCGGGCATTCGAGGCATTGTCATAGCTTCTTTGGTAAGGGCGAAAGCTGTCACGAAGTCGCGGCCACGGTAGACCTCCGCCACCTTTTTCATGGTCAGCGATCTTTAGGCATGGCAGAAGGAGAGCTACCCACCTCATTCATTTTCTTGACATAGACCCAACCGATTTCTTCGAGTGCAATTGCCATCGTGGGATTTTGATGGTGATTTTTGGTTGCTTAGATGTAGAGTAAATTAAAATGTAGATCGATCTCCTTTTATATTCAATTAATAGAACAGGTCGCTTAGTTAGGATGCCCCCAGCGTCAATTCACCAAAGATTGGTTCTCTTCAAGATATCCTGCAAACTTAACGACGTCACTATGGTCAAAATTCTATTGTCCTTGATGATTAACTCCGGTGACGAATATAAAGTTTCTATAGGACCCCGTCTTCAAATCCGGCTCTGTCAATGAATGCATCCCATGCAGCCTGTGCCATAGTCAATATGAAATTTCTCAACCATAAGAGGAGTGACTGACCCAATCAATATCCATTTCGGTTGGCAATGCAAGCCAATCCTTTTCCCATGAAATGCCGCTGTCAATAGGTTGAAATTCTGGGACAAACCCGGAATATTCCAATCGCGAATCCGGAGTCTGTGCTTGAGTAGTACTCGTCTCCTTAAGTGTTTGGAAGCTCGAAAGCATGCCAGCAATAATTTGATAGATTCTCAAAGCCTCATCACAAGTACTTTTGGCATCTTTCCAAAGATCACAAGAAGCTTCCAGTGCTTGCAAGAGAGAGCCAGTATCAGAGGACATATCCATATCTGGACTTCTTCGTCGATGTTCCAACTCTAGAAACAGTATCATGGCGGCGAGCGTCAATGTTTGTCTTGTTTGTGAAGCTTGATACCAAGATGGCTCCAGGAAGTTTTGGTGCTTTAGTAGCGCCAGAGCTGAGGAGATACACCGGTCTCGAGATAGATTGCAATGAGGATCAACTCTACCTTTGACCATGAATCTTCGATGCAAAGTGCACATTCCTTGGTGGTACATGGAATCCAGTAGAAAGTTCGACAAATCGGATTTCCTTCTCAATGGAGTTACATTTCCTGTCTCGTCATGCTCCATCATATGTGCGGGAATATTGTGATATGCCTCTTGTAAATCATTGTCGATTTCAAGTACAGTATCATAGGAGCCCAGACTCGGAGTATTGCTGAAGTCCGTGATACGACCGAGGGCACGAAACAAACGCCCTTTAACAATCAAGTAGGTAGCCGGTGTCGGCTCCGTCAGCGGCCTCGATGGCGGAAGAACCGTAGTCTCATCAGACAGCTCCCAGTCGTGAATGTTGCGTGGCTCCGACGTATCCGAGTATATTGAGGGCATCATGCGAGGAAAGCCCACGAAAAATGAGGCAACATCGTCCATGCTTATCACCGAGAACCAGACTCGGCGCCGATATTCTGCTTGTAGGACAGAAATGGAGGACGATTGAGAAGGCTCGCGATGGTACCCCATATTTATTGCAGCGCGAACTATGACTCCTGTCATTAACCACAGGCCTCGGCCATTGTCCTCTCTTCGATTGAGTTCAGCGGTTGCGTTAAAGCGTAATGTTTCGAGAGTATATGGTAAGCATTTGGAAATATCCCCGATCATCAAGCACTGGGCGGTGCGCTTCCGGTAGAGATGGAAAAGCCACTCTGAGAGTCCTTCGTACTCAGGCGGCTCATGAAGTTGATCATAAGACAGCATGACGATGCCCAGAATAGAGAATAGAAGCCCTAACCAGATAATACTTGTCTCCGAGGGGTGCTCCCAATGTGCAGTGTACTGCTTCAAAGTCAGTGAAATAAAGAGATAGAGTTCGAGTAACTACCTCGCGCATGAAGGTCGGCTCGTGCAAAATAGCTGGTGATACGTGAGTAATATCCAGTTCGACAGACCATCTGGAGTGACTTACGAGCTACAGTTATAGGGAAAGATTTGCGATCAAAAAACTGGCACAGTAGCCTGTCAACTTCCGCCCTTGGCGGCAAAGTCGCCAGTATCTCTGGTCTGTCTATTTGTTTGACCTGGCCAAAGAGCAAACTCGTACCATCGACTGTATGTGGGAGTGACGGGGGCAGACTTTCGTCGATCTGATTTTCTTGAGTTTGGCTCCAGACTTTTTTGAGCTTGTTGATCTTAAAACGGTCAGTCGAGTGTCAACCTGATGAAGAGTTAAGTAACCGTTAATAAGGAGAACAGACCTCTTCTAACACATCGTGCCAGTCATAGGCGCCTTCATATGCAGAGATGCCATCGATTACAGTTGTACTGGGACCGCGCGCAGCGTTTGAGGCATCCGTGGCTACAGGGTTAATTTCAGTCCCAACTTGTCCACCTTGACTGTGGGACGTATTATTGGCCGATAAATCTTGGCGTTCGGCTAGTAACTTCTTTACTAGACCTTCCAAGTGGTCTATCCGTTGCTGCATCGGTTCATTTTGTTTGTGCATAGGACTAGGTGCTGTTCCAATTTTAGAGCCCTTGTATTTACAAGTTACCTCTTCATCCCGCGTTGTGCAATTTTGGCAAGGTTTCTCTCGATTACATTTTAGTCTAGCTCCGTCAGCATTAGTTCATCTTTAATAGTCAGGTATTTGTAAGGGTTTGCGGACTTTCGAGTGCGGCAGGGATCACACGAAAGGGGAATGCGGGGTCGTCGACCAGGTTTGTAAAATTGTTTTACGGTCGGAGTGGTGGAGGACATGATCGTTAGGGGCTACCTATGGGATTAATGGTTTCTTTGCGGCTATTGTCTGATGAAATAACAGTAAAACGACGCGTCGTCGATGGAGCTACCGAGCTTTCCGGACCTCAGGGCATTCTTTGGCCCGGTTCGCTTAGAAAGGGGTCACACACGTGACTTTTCTCCGCGGACATGACAAGGGGTGTTGCAGCTTCTCCAATGGGAGTGATGTCCATGGACTTATTTCCCTGGCAGTAATGGAATGGAAGAATCCAGTGGAAAGCATATAAATATCTCATTATCCACTCGAGAAGGTACAGTGCCAAGTCAAATCTATCATCCTTTCGACATCACTTTCTAAACATATTTCGAAACTCAAATCATGCCTTCATTCGGCAACTTTATCCATACCCAGTTGATCCTCAAGATACCTATCCCTACGACCTCTTTTTCTTCTAAAACCGTGATCATCACAGGTGCCAGCTCGGGCCTGGGAAAGGAAGCCGCGAAACACATCGTTCGCCTTAGGGCTAGCAAAGTCATTCTTGGCTGTCGTAGTATAGCAAAAGGCAAGAAAGTCAAATTCGAGATCGAGTCTTCGTTGAATTGCAGCTCAAGCATCATCGACGTTTGGGAAGTCGACATCGAGTCCCCATCCTCAGTCAAGCAGTTCGTGGACAACGCCAACAACCTACCCCGCCTTGACGTGTTGATCAACAATGCTGGAATACAGACAACCAAGTTTCAGACTTCTTATGGGACAGAGCGGACTTTGGCCATAAATGTCATCGGCACTTTCTTGCTAGCTTTACAGCTCATCCCGAAGTTGAAAGAGACTGAGAAGAAATTCAGTGTCACACCGCATATGACATTCGTGGGGTCCGCTTTGTACGATATTGCAAAGTATCCAGAAAAGCATGAAGCTGATATTTTTGCTTGGTTTGGTGACAAATCACACGTGAATGCGCTGGACCAGTAAGTCATTTTAAGCTCTGACCCCAAGCAAAACATTTCCTTACGATCCTCGATAATAGATACAACCTCTCGAAGCTCATGCTGTTGTATTTGATTATTAAGCTAGCCTCGATCATCGATCCGACGTCAAACAATAAGTCGGGAGGTTCGAATTCGATCGTTATAAACTCCCTTGACCCATGCTTTTGCAAGACGGGGCTGGGGGGTGAGCTGACTGGCGGCTTGAGAGTCGCCCTCAAACTGTTTGCATTTCTTTTTGCCCGCACGGCAGAAGAAGGCTCAAGACTCGTGGTGGCTGCTGCTTCGGCGGGAGGAGAGACTCATGGAAAGTATATGCGGGCTGGAGCTGTGCAAGAATATGCACCTTTCATTACAAATGCAGCTGGCGTCGAGAAGAGCGACTATCTTTGGGAGCAACTGAGTGAGAAGCTGGAGCAGTTACAGCCTGGCATCATGGCTAATTTGAAAACTGTGTGATGAAGGGTAGAAAGGCGAGTCCTGTCGAGCTAGATGCAAAATTAGGCTGCAAAAACCATGGTGGCAGATATGCTTGACAGGCTGCAAATCTTGTGCTAGGCTATACCTCTTCTTTTCTTTGGCTTTTAATCTACTTCATTTTTGGCCTTCGAGAACTAAGATTTTGTAGAGAGGAGAACACGATATCAATTTAGTAGTAACCTTACTGCTGCAGTGCAGAGAGTGGCAGTGAGCAGTAAATACAATGCCAATTACCATTCTCCGTACTACCATAAATGCACGCCAAAAGATTATATTCGGCATTCGAGCACGTGTTTTCCCTTTCTTCCAACCCCTCACTCTGGCTTCCTACCAACACATACAATCCTCGGAATACACAGCGCAGCCCCTCTCACCACCTCCTCATAACCCCCCTCAACAACCCCATAAAATTTCTCCGCCGCCTCCTTCTCCCCCACCCTCATCAGACTCCTCGCAAGCTCCTCCATCGTAAACAAATGCTGATCCCCAAACGCCCTAATCAACTCCTTCGGATCATCGTAACTCTCCACTTGAACATCCAAGAACCCTTCTTCTTTCATGAATTCAGGTAGTTTAAGCGTCCAGTCATACTTCCCGTTCGACCAACACATCTCACGTAACTCATCGAGGGCAGGGGATGAGATGGCAGGGTCCGCGCGCTTGACGGACATGTTGGCGATATCCATTTCGTCCCATTGGAGATAGCCGCCTGGTTTGAGTAATTTGAGGAGATTTTTGAGGACTAGGCTAGTTGTCGCTTCCTTAATAACGACAACAAGCAATCTCACGTGGACGAAATCGTATTTTCCAACAACTTCCTCAGGTGGATCTTCAAAGATGTTCCAATTTCGAAGCGTGATGTTTTTTGGTAGCCAGTTCTGATGTGGTGTCTGATCAAGCGTAAGATCAAAGCCATCTAGCTGTGCTTCTGGGAAAGAGCTCGAAATGTCTATGAGCCAGGATGCAGTGCCAGTTGCGACGTCGGCGATGGTGCTGGTGGGGGAGAGGGAAGATGCGATTGAGGGGTGGATGTTGAAGCCCAGCGCTTGCTTCCAGAGATAGAATTGCAGATTTAGACGGCTGGATGATAGATACTTGCTGGCCATCATATAGCCATGACCGTCTGCTGCATTCCAGTCTATCTTTGGCGGCTCTGTTGTCATGATGTTAGAAGTTGATAATGCAATAGCCAAGGTCTGGATTGATCACTTGAAGAGCGCAACGATAGGCGATGCAGAGAGTGTGAAATGAAGAGTAAGAAAGAGAAATGGGATTTATGTGTGCTCCAAATTCTGAGACAGTCGATGTCCAATCATTGCCGGTACTTGACGTGGCATTATCGAGGCTACTGATGCATACAGATTCTTCACCAATCACTTGATGGTTCTGGCGGCCCGTGATCCTCAATGAGCTAGACTGATTACTGTAAATTCTGAAAAGGGGAAACAGGTCGTAATGTGACCCTCATAAGTCGACCAATCGTTACTGATCTTGGGTTTTCCGCACTGCTTGGCGCATGCAAATGGATGTTGAATTTTCGCGCACCTCAAGCTGCACCTATTCCAAACGTTTCCGGCTCCACTCAATACAGACATCAGCCGTTGCTCCGTCAAAGAAATCGTTCATCACCACCACCAACTGATTTGAGTCCAGTCTACCTGCCTCAGACTGAATCCATGGCAAAGTTTTGCTGTCACAAATAGGCTTTGTCGCCAGTAAACAGCTACTCGACGCGTTAGCAGCTAACACACTGTACGCCACGACTTCCGGAATGTTCGTCGCCGTTGCCTGGCATTGCAAGTTGGTGAAAGGCTTTCCGGCCTGCTTGTCAGGAGTTAAGTTGTTGAATTCCGCAATGATGCTATCGCCATTCAGGGTCGCGTTGCCGGCGTCGGTGTAAGTGGAGAAGGAGTCGCTATTGACGAAGACAATGAGGCGCTTATGCTGGTCGCGGAGCTCAGAGATGGAGGAACGTAGCATGTCTTCTTGGGAACCGGCGACTATGGATCCGTTTGAGGCTGCGAGAGCGGTATTGAGATAGTTGGCCATATCCTCATCCGTTGGTCGAGCACATTCTGCAGGTACCCCGTCCCATCGAAGCTGAACGACCACGATTTCTTCGGGATTATGCATCAGGAATTCCACGGTATCGTGGAGGAATTCATCGTACTGCATGCCTGGAATGGCTGAATGCGAGAAATACAACTCATCCGGGATCGGGTGTCCAGGACGGATGGCGCTATGCAGGTATGCAGGGCGAAACTCAAAGTATCTGGCACCAATACCGAGAATAGTCGGAAGAGTATCCTTCTGAGTGATTGCTAGCCCACGAATAATATTAGGTGCAATCGCCAGAACAGCCTCATGGGTCATCATGTTGGCAATCTTTGCGAAGACCGGATCGACTCGTGACAAGACCTCGACAAGGGCGCTGCTTTGGAGAAGTGCATCTGACCATTGCATGCTGTTCATGCCAACATCATGAGCAGCCGGAAGGAAAAGTTTGGAGAAAGGCTTGGAAGCCTGGGGTGAGCCCGGTGGCGCTAATTGTCCCATCCATCCTAAATGATTTGGTGTTACAGTAACCCAGACTTGGTCGCCTAGCGGAGTGTCAGTATTTCTGTCTCGGGAGATTTCAAGAATTATTTCAGGGGTTTGAGACATTCCCGAGGCACGCCCTCCAGACTGATACTGAATGAATGAGGTTTCGAATATCCTTACTCTTTGGGAGACCCGCTACGCCGGATCCTGCGTCGTAGAAGCCGTAGCTGACGATAGCTTCATTCGTGACGACAGAGGTCTGATTTTGCATTGACTTCAAGTTTCCGCCTTCGATATTCTAGCAAGGATTAGCAAGGCGACGTACCCAGAAACCGGGGGCTGATTACCCCAGTCACGACATTGACGTCGATGCTTTCGAAGGCCAACTGATTTCCACTCCGAACGACTTTGAAGGAGAATGTCCCAGTGAAGTTGAAATGTCCATGAATGTTCTTTTTGTCGATCTCCAGGTGGTCGTTGCCAAAGGTTCGCAACCTGCAAGTTGTCAATATGGCTCGATCAATATACCCTTTGAAATATCTTAGAAGAGTTGGAAGAATTGAAAGGAACACCAGAACTCGCGAATTGGTGGGCACGTGGAGAATTTGCATACTGATTTTTCACGACAGTCCCTCCTGGGACGGCGAATTCAATTTGGCATCCCTCGACGGCGATGTAGGAATAGCACTGGACTCCCTTGCTTGGCATAATGGATGTAAGGAGACTTGTTCACTTTTTAGATGATTCTTCGGTGCGGATTTTTGAGAGTGCTGGGAGTAAAGAGTGATGGGCAAGGCTGAAGGTATATGAGGTGAGAGATACGGTTAATGTAGGAAAATCGGAGCTGAAGGATTCAATCATGCAGGTGCAGATGTGGGCAAGAAATTGTTCAATAGGAAAGTACTGATCATACGCGCTCAAGCCAAATGTCTTACCATTGCGCCTGCCCTCCGTCTAATTCAGCACGTGGCAGTCTAGGAGGACTTGGCTTCACCCGATCATCTGGGCACTTGCTCAGACGCCCGTATCATTATTTGAGTGAAGGACAACCTGAAATGGAACATTTTGATAGTTGGGGTAGGACAGAAGGTATTGCTTCTGACATGGTGTGATGGTGGGGTGAAAGTGTTGATGAAATGGCGGGGAAAATTCAGCCGAAAGCCTGTGACCCGTGGAGCTGGGCGTACCCTAATACTGCGGAAGAAATGCCAGATTGGCTGTCTTAGCGCCCAAAAGTGTAAAGATGACATTCTCAGCAGAAAGAATATAAATTGGCGCAAGGTTTCGTTTTGATAAATTACCTAAGAATGAAGGAAATATGGCGAGCCCCTTTAAGGTATCAGGCCTTGTCGCTGTAGTTACAGCGCTATGGCTTCCTATGGCTTAGCGCTAGAGCTGCAAAATTAGCGAGCCACGCCTATAAATTCAGGAGAATCCTAATTCTGTCAACTGTTTTTTAACGAATTATTCCCCCCTTCTCGTGCTCAGACGAACATTCTTTTGACTTGGATTAGATGCTAACCTACTTCTGGCTCGAGAAATACACCAGAAACCAGATTCGTCGTGAGAAAGCTCGATGAACCTGCTCTTCGCCTCATAATTCAACCATGTTTGAGCCTACCTACGTAGCCTTGCGCTGAAGTTATCCCAAAAGTATTGACCAACCAGGTTAGAATTCGCCAGAATACAGAAAGAGTAGCAAGCTCACAGGTCTCGTATCTGCCAATGCTCTTGATCAGATGGATTCAGCTGAGCTTCTGTCTCTGCCGGGTGGCGCGTGCTGCCGTCGTTACAGTGCCAATCAAGTCGTTTGCTATCACAAATGGGGCATTTCGGTGTGAAATTTTGCAAGGGTGGTGGTGGGGGTATTGATTGGTCGTCGAGAGTAGAGTGCGACCGCACGATTCGCGCCCTCCGTTCCAGGAAGAGACTATAAGATAACTTCAAATCCAAATGACTTTCCTTTCATCCGGTCAAGTCAAGATTCCTTTTTTATATCTTTCAGATCATTACTGTTGTCATTTCGCTTTAACTGGACACTCTCGGCCTTTTTCAAAGCACAATGTCCTCGCAGGGTAAGGCCAGCTCAATTCGAGGGCGCAAGCTCGTTCCCGAATCCTCCCTTACCTGTTTCTATCATGATTCCAAAGTGAAGAAACCAGCTTCGAGGAAGAAATTTGATTCAAACCGCCGCTCGGAAGTTGCCAGTGTTCGCAAGCGCGGGGCTTGTTTAAGATGTCGTCTCCTCCGAATCAAGGTACGCTGTGCATCCCAAAGCACCTTCGATCGCCTCTGACAAAAATGAGTGCGACAAAAGTGACCCCTGTAGCACTTGCCTGGCGCTTGCTTCAAAGGCAATGACTGTGCGCGAAAGAAAAGTATTGCAGTTTGCGGACTGTATCAGAACTCCATTGAAGAGTGCCAGCATTTTCGAGCATGGTGAGCCCCCTTAACGGCGGAGAGACCACACTGACCAACTTCAATTACTCATATGATATGGCAGATTTACCTCCTCCCACCGTCCGAGCCGATATTCTGGAAAGAGCGAAAGGTTTCACGCCCACCATCACAACCATCTACTATGGTTCCCAGATCCAATGGGACGAAGAAATTTTGATCAACGATCTCGCTGACTTATTCAATAACTTCGAGTCCTGGAAGCCCCCGAAAAGGGGACCTCTCTGTTCGACTGGTTTTTTTGATCTCATTAAAACCATCGCAGCAGACGAGACAACCGCAAGTTTCCAACGATTAATATATCTCCACTCCATGATCGAGACGGGCTTTGATGTTCTCGACTCGTTCCAGCCTTCCGAGTTCTTGCAGTTGTATGCCATGGCGGGGCATCATTGCTTGGGATTTCTCGATCGAAAACTGACTGTCCAGTCTCTTGCCGCAAGCTCTCAAAAGGAACTTCGTGTATTGTTTTTCCTGCTGTCGAGCACTTTATCTGCTATTAGTTTTGCAGGCCCAATTAACGAATTTGCCTCGTTTCCCTCGGTCAATGTCAGTGCGAGCTCGATACTCTCCGGTAGTAAGACTACTAATTTATCTTAGGAGGGCGAGGAGGGGAACAGAAATTGGACTTATTTGACGCAATGCAAGAACACATCTGCCGTACTTTGGCACACTTCATCGTCTACCTTGCTTCCCATCTTAACCTTCAACTTTCCCGGAAGGCAGAACAAAAGCTACTTACTGCTTCCCCGACTAGCTGGCGTATACTGACCAGAACACCCAATGAATGGCATAAGAGGGAGCTTAAGGCATTGTCTGAAGGCGCCGAATCAAAAGAACCTGGTAATTCTATGGACCCATTCGCGTCTCATGATCATGGTCTGGCCACGCAAAGTTTCTGGAACGAGCCCGAACTGACTCAGCCATCATTACCCCCTGTTATTGATTACTCTATGATAGGCTATTGCGAAAAGTTTCCTAAGAGTTTCTGCATACCCTACTCTATACAACAAGAGTCGCCACTGTATTTCGATGGGATGCAGGCTGTCGAAAATCCGGATCTTGCGAGTGGAACCCTTCTCGATCCCTCGACTTCAACAAGCACCTTGGAAATGAGCGTCGCTCCCCCTTCTAGCGATGAATTGTGGAGCACTATCATGGCACCGAATCCCGAGTACGCTGAGCTCAGCCAGGAAACGGATTACTCTGCCGTTGAATTCGAAGATGACTTGCAATCATGCGAACGTACATCCCCTGTGTGTCCCGAATGGCCAAACTTCTTTGCCGATAGTCCGAATTTCACCGTTCCGCACCCGCCACCTATTTCGATTAATAGTAAGCGAAAACTCCACTTTAAGAGATAGGAGTTAACATTACTAGGCGTGCCAATACTCGGACACAGGGCTGTCAGCATCAGCAATCTTGACCCCAGCATGAGTACCACCCCCACATTTTGACTATTAGAGCTGGCTGATACTCGTCAGGCGCAAGTTCGGTAACGATACTGGGACACCAAGATGCCGAAAATAGTAATATGAATGGCAATGGTAATGGCAATAATACGAGTATTACTTCCACGTTATTTACCCAGAGAGTTTGCTAATGTCTGTCAGGTACAAGTTCTATTCCTATACTAGGCCACCGGGCTTTATACACGAGCAATATCGGTCGACGCTCCAGAAAGTGTAAAATTCTCCTTTCCTTAAACAAGAGTGACGTTGACGTCGAACAGGGGGAGCATCCGCGAGGATACCAGGCCACCGTAACGTACATAACAGCAATAAAAAGAAAAAAGCTTCTGGTGTGACTCCCATTGCTGCATTGCACGAGCAAGAAGAAACTGACTCTTACCAGGGGCAGAATCTGTGCCGATGCTTGGTCACCGACCTGTGAGAGTCAGTAATCCGAACTATGCTGGCGACGGCACGAGTTATATTCCGATTGTTGAGAACCATTTCCCGGAAGATTAGCTAGTTGTTCTCGCAGAGTTGATTATAGGTGTTGGGTCCAAGACATCTCCCGCGTGTTTTCAACTTCGCGACGAGCTCAGAATAAGACAGGCAGTGTGTTTGAGTGACGGAATGAAAGCGCGATTTTTAGATTACAGACCGTGTTAAATTTGGAATAATTTAAACCTCCACCTCCGCTACTTCCTGCCCTCTCCCTTTTCCTAACACTTCCTCCCTTCAGTTCAGCTCGCCCCAACTCAATCGGGGCCTTCTCGAACGATCTGAACGATCCGATGGATCCTCATCTGGGAGAAAAGGTGGCTTAGACTTCTTCCCTCTCTCCCGCATTTCTCTAATCAATTTCAAACCTCCAATTTCACGAAGAAACACAGTGCAGTATTTTGACTAGAGCTGGTTTCACAAATCGAAGGGGAAGGGGGTTACTCTACAATTTTTGTATTTTTTTTTATCTGCCGGAAGGACAGGGCTAATATCTTATAGGTTATGGGGCATTTCAATCTTCATCCGACTCGGAAGATTCCTCCTCTAACTCAGCATCATCAAACGTATCAACCTTATCAATTCCAACATGGTTTTCGCCGTACACATCGTCGTCATCATCAGCGAACTCGTCATCGATATCATCATCTTCTTGAGATCCTTTGACCGCGCCAAGTCCTCGGACTTGTGCAGTGTCTATTTCTCGGGTGAGGGGCTTCATAAAGAACGGGTGATCGCTCTTTAAGGGCTTCCCTTGACACATGTGACCCATCGGTGTCGAGGAAAAGTCCTGGCCCTTTCTTCTCAGAGCTAACCATTCGTGCATGAATGTCAGAGGTTTGCGGGCGAAGACTTTGAGCTCTTTGCCAGGGGTTTCCTCCACAATAACATCGATGGCTAGAGGGTTTAGGTCCAGGTCATCTTCATTCTCCTCCTCGAGACCCGCAAAGGCCTCCTGCACCCCAAGATACTGGCATAGAAGCTCGTATTCGCTGAAGTCAAAGTACAAACGTCCTGCGAAGAGACCAAGTTCAACCTTTAGCCATGTAGGAGCCTCCCAGCTCTTGGGAAAGGCAGGGATTGTGTAGAATTTCAGATCATTGAACTGGAGCATCTTTCTGGTGACAGGTGCACAATATGTGAGCAAGTACGTTGGCAAGCCCTGGGCGCTTTGCAAAAGAGGAATGAGACACTCAGCCTCTTCCGGGTTCACAATCATGGCTATCTCCGTCACAGAACTCCACAGAATCCAGTTGGGATGGCGTTGGAAGTTGTCAAATGATCGGTCCGTGGGAGACTTTATGGTCCGCGTAAACTCTGTTGAAACATAGAGCTTCTGAGCAGTGCCCTCAGTGCCTACGTGGTGCTTGCGGCCGATGTATGTACGGCGAAGAAAATTGAAGGCATGCTCAAAGGCTGAAGAATCGGCTGCAAGCCTCCCAGTTCTGACGAAACTAGAAATATCGGCATGAAGGCGATGGAATCTTGCTGGTTCAAAATGGACCGGCTTCTGTACTTCACGCACATTTTCAACTTCAATGGCAACCTGGCACAAATTAACAATTATCCAGCTAAGTGACTCTGAGAAATTTTGGAACTAACCTCTCTCTCTTGCTCGACCTCTTGCAAAGCAGAGCCGTGCACCGCATTGCCCGTATCCTGGAACGCTTTGCGCTGCTTATTGAGCTGCAAGTTTTTCCTGTTAGCTTTCGTTCTAATAATGATCCAGTTCGGGTGGATTGTTCTGAAGGTATTCGAGTGGGAGGCGGGTCCTAAAATCACTTACCTCGATCGCGAACGAGTTTATCTCCCGGCAAGTCGAGTCAGATGCCTTGTTCTTTTACTTCGTTCTGGTGCCAACACCATAGAGAGCCTGAAGGGATTGCTGCTCATATTGTCTCAGAAGGAGCAGATATTTCTCCCGGTGCTCTTCGTTAAGGAGGAACTCTGGATTGTCCAAAGCAGCCTGAGCTCGGCGGCAAAAGTCGGCACCCTGTGAGAAATAAAGTGGTTGCAGTTGTTCTATCCCAGCGCATGTTTGTTCTAGGAGCCAATGAACGACGTCGTATGAAGTAATGGGACCTTTCGCAGTTTTTGTCTTGTTTCGGACATCCAGAATGCTCTGATGAACTTCTGGTGGTGCGAAAAAGATGACTGATTGCGTGGTACCTAACTGGCGTTGTCTCATTGCGGCTATAGAAAGTCAGCGCTGTGAAGAGCTCTAAGGGAGTAACCATGAATGTTGAAACGCCGTCTTGAGTCTCAATTCAAACGATGATCACGGGCTGGAGTAGAATGCTGAGAGACAGATTACGAACCTTGTACTGTATGATCTTTAGTCTGGCCCAGCCCCTTGAAGCTAGGTTAGTATTTTGTTGCTTTTCAGAGTAAGATCAAGGGGAAGAAAATAATGTAGCTTACCAGCGTCAAGGCCCCAGAAGCCATGGCCGGCATCTTCAGGTCAGTCCCTCGCGTATGGGCTTCATCTAGGTAGACCAGGCATTCACCCAAGTCATCTGCAAAGGGTGAGGCGAGAAGCGGAACTTGACGTCCTTGTCGATAGAGGACGATCGGTTTATTGTCTCGGAAATACACCACCTAAATCCAGTCAGCATTGTGCATGCGAATAAAACGATAGACCACGAATTGATGTCTCGGAACTCGTTAGATGTTCTAACAAGGAGAAGTTGTCTGATTGAGGACAGCACTTACCGCAGGAGCATCGGGAGCAATCTCGAGCCAGGCTTTCGCGAGAGTCATGTTGTCCATCTCCAAGATTTGGGCTCCCGCGTCAATGAGGACACCAATACCCATTTTACTGATCCGGCGAAGTAGTTCCTCTTCGGAGAGACGTTTCCCTAGATGATCTGCGGCAACAATATATTGTCGAGAGCGCTCTTGTAGGAGATACGTTAGCACCTCGGCATTTGTATGAGCGAGACCCCTGAGATCTTGCTGCTTGATCGTCAGAGGAAGCATTCTCTTCCAATCGTTCGTCCCACTGAAGCCAGTCGTCAAGGCGAGCTTAGGGTCCGGCTTTTGCGCGTTCTCAATCCCAATCGAGGGGCTTTGCACCGAGAAAAGAGGAATGTCCCAACCTGAGGCTTGCAATTTCAGCTGGAACTGTTTCGCATGACGGGGAAATACGAAGTTATTTATGAAGTAATCAATCACAACCAGCTGATAGCGAACATGGGCCCAGATCTCAAGAATTTGCGCTTCGTCGTCGAGGTTGACCGCACTCCAGTCTCGCAATGAATCAGGGAGGCTCGAATGATCGGAGAAGCTATCATATATCTGTGATGGATCGTCCGATTTCAGAACATGCTCTAGGGCTTGACTCAATTGCGAAACATTCAGACCGCCATGGTAAAACGCAAGGCAGGTAAATAGAATAGCGACATCTGGGTGGCCCCATTCGGCTTGCTCGCTGGGAGTGCCTTTTGCATAAACGGGGACTGCGATTGGATCTCTGGTGGGATGAAGGCCGTACTGTTGGTTAGAGGTCAGCATTTGTTATGTAAAGGCGGGACAAGAACGGCTGAAAGTTGGCGAAGAGGAGAGACCCGAGTCGTAGCTCGCGACTTCAATTTCAAGCGTAAGAGGGAAAGTAACGTACCTGGACATTCCAACGCTTTTTAAGTGTCATCAGAAGAATTCGATGGACCAGCAGACCCCGCAAGAGATTAACGATCTGCTTTACAGCTGGCTTTTCGGGATGAGATTATTGATTTGTTGTACCACATCTGACGAAACCTTTGGTTCGGAAATGTATCGCTTGATGGCAAGGCGATCAACCTTTTTGATATCTTCGGGAAATAGAGACGTCCGGCCGCGGTAGATCTCGTCAATCAATCGCGATATTAATTCGTCTTCAGCATCTTTGCTCAGGAAGAAAACCACGGGAAACCGACCCTGCTCTCTACGGATAACTTCAATACTCTGTGGGAATCCTTTCTGGAGATTCCACAGATGTGATTCAACCATCTTCAACAGAGTCTCTATGGTTTGCCAACGATGATGCTTATCAAGAACGTCTTGGACTTGAGAAACATATCGCGAGAGCCCGAGGTTCTGGAATAGACGCAGCCATTCCGGTCGAATGTCCTCCATAGCCTGCTGAATATCTAGCAAGACAGACTTGGTGAAGCCTTCAATCGTCGGTTCAGGACAAGGCCACTGATGCAGGAGGAAGTCTGCCAACATTTTGGAATCCTTCTCCTGTTGCTGCTCAAACGCGCGTTGCAATGCATCAAACTTCTTTCGTTGTTTTGCGGGGAAATTGAGGTCTAACTTCGATAGCTTGTCTCCTTCATAAGATGTAAGAGATAGCTGCATGAGCTGCTGTAGGTACTCGGCTTGGGGTATTTCTTTTTCCTTGAAACCTTTGTAGACCGGCCATGCCGGGGTGGGGATCCCCTTCAACTCTTCCAAAATAGCAAATGCTATTACCGTTCTCACAATCCTCATGTCTATGTCTTGACGGAAAGATATCGTTGAGAAAAGAAACATGAGCTGGTACGCATCTTTGGCACTCGAGGCATAACAAAGCTTGACCAATGATCCCCATTCGGAAGCGATCTGTAGGCCAAGAATATCACTCAATAGCGGCTTCTCGAAAATTCCAATGAAGCCCCCAATTTCAGGCCAGTCCTTCAGAATACCTGCAAGGTCGGTGGTTGTGCCAATTTTTGAGGGCCAGTTGATGATCAGATTTACACACTCAACGACATTTGATCTTGCATGAGTCGCGCGCCAGCGATCGCGTGCATGGTATGTAACAGACTTAGGTGCTTCGAAAGATTCATGCTCTTCAATTGAGCGCCGATATGTCTGGCGCCGCAAATGGCTTTTTCTCGTGAGATGAACATCGCCACCCGGGTCGAGAGAGTATGGTTCTAAGTTTTGAGGGGCAAAAGTCGACAGTTGATTTGACTTCTCCAGAATAGATACTACAGCATCTCTCAAACCATCGTGTTGGATAGTTGTAGTTAGCTGGGGATTCCACTGCAATATCTTGGAGTCAGCATGCTTTCGCCGGAATAAATAGACATGTATTAGGGCAATCAGCAAGTCTCAGTATTCCTCACCTTGAGACATTAAACATGGTTGCCGAATCCAACATTGTGCTCAGATAGAGGGGGAAATATAGAAATCTTCGCACCTGTATCTTTTGCATAACTTTCAAGTTCTCCGGGTAGTACTCTCTGAGCGGAGTAAGTTTAGCAATCGAAGTCAGGATTTCGAAGTGGTGATCATCGAGCGGTTTCCAGGGTTGAAAGCATCCCGAACGCAAGCAATGTAATGCTTCTTCCGTTCCTGTACGACCAGTGAGAGGATCAGGGCGAACGAAGGAAGTGTAGGCATGACAGCGCGCCTTGAAGTAGAGAAGTCGAGGCGGGGCGGGGCAATCGAGGCGGCCGAGGACTGTGTTGATCGTATATCTACCGTAGTGATCAATATTTTCTGTCAAGGCTTTAACGTGAATTCCATGGCGTTTGAATGATAAATTGCCCATCGGTACAATAACACTTTGCTGCCCCCGACGGACGGAATTGTACCCCGGTGTGATGTCTCTTATCACGATTTTGAGGCAAGTCCGTAATGTGGTAGTAAAGAGTCAGCCTTGCTTTTAGGGGTGATAACAAAACAATTGGACTATGTGATTATAATGTCCGAAGTCAAACGGGTGATGAAACGGTTGCAGATGAGCCCACAACCCCAGCAGGAGATCCAGTCCTGCCGGGTGCCTTTTATTCTGAGCGAGAGAAATGGGGAGGGGGCTCCAATTTGCGTGCAGTGTCTTGTGAGTTACCAACATGAAATCAGGCATTATCATGCCACTTAATGGAGTACTCGCAAAGCTTGAAACTTCATATTGGGTATCAAACTTACCAGGTACCAGCATCTTGGTCAAAGTCTATTTCCGCACGTAGCTGCGTAGATTCGAGGTAATGCCTTGTGTTTACAGTGAATGAAAGCGCGAGACGCTTCAATTCTACTGACAAATCTTCCTCTCCGGTTGAAACACAGTCAAATGGTGATTGTATTCGGAGTAACGAAAGACACTGGCGACACGTTTGAATAACGGGGAGTGCGGCTAGATTGAACGGTTAATCTTCATTCCTCTCAGCCAACTATAAATCAGAGCACGGTATTACTAGAAATTAATATTCCTGAGAATGTCTCTTCTCGAATGAAACATTCTGGCATTCTGGCATTGTGGAAATCCGGGCTCGCAAAATCGAAAAGTGAGAGGTTTTAACTTACATCCACTAGTATCACTGTGCGCCGCATTGCTCGACGCCTGTGATAGTCCAAGATCCAATTGCTCTGCTTGCGTTTCCAGATTTGAGGAGCTTGCCTAATCTCAATTATCCCGGTATGGGTGTCAAGCCAATGCACACAATTGTACATCAATGATGCAGGAAGATTGAAATTCTCAGGAGAGCCAAACACTCGTCCTGATATAAACTCTAGTACGTTATTGTCGTAAAGCGCCCTAACTATGATGTTCTTGTCATGGAACCCTAGGTGTATCTGGCGGCCTTCAGGGAGAACCGCGAGGGTGTACGTCATGCCAGGAAGACCGGACGGATATGCGAGCAGATTCTGGTTTCCAAAGAGCTGCTTCAAAATATCATTGGTCATATAATTCGCTGGTAGCCTCCCAATCGACTGTTTATCCACAAGCAAATGACCTTCAAGAAGATGGAAATGAACGGTCTGTTGCTTTGTAAGAGCCGTGGCTTCAACAATAGCTTCGGCCCACCACTCATCAGAATCTTCGAGGAATCGGAAATTGGAGCTCTCCTTGGACCCTAAGCACTGGAAAGCTGGCCAGATATTCGCGATTGACGATATGAGGCTGTGTGGATTCGTCTGAAGCGAGTTTCGAAGTAGAAATCGCATTTGGTAGGCCATTTTCAGATCTCGATCAAGCGAAAATCGAAGGAGAATTGGTAATGTTGTGAGATCGGTGACCATGCTGTCCTGCATCGAAATAGAGCTCTCGATGTAGTACTTTAGAGCTACAGCATCCACGTCTTGGGGACTATCGAGGTACGTAGCAAATGTTCTTCTGCACAACAAAGGGGCCCAAAGCACGTGTCTAGTTAACATGCGAGAGGTCTCGGCATCGGTAGCTGCCTGGACCTCACCACGGAGCACAGTAATCTACAGGAATGTAACAGCACGAACCTTCTCAAGTAGCGCCATGCATTCCTCTCTAGTACCAGTGCCCAGGGAAATCAACCGCTGGATGGTTGTAATGATAGCCTCCATACAATTGGTCTCTCTCCAGTTGGAGGAAATCCCATCCAAACGTTGGCTGACCAGGCTTGAAAGTTTTGCACAGAATACCTTGTCGTTGAAAATGTCGTGTACAGAACCAAGAGCACTGTTCCGGTTCTTGTCACCCGGGCCAACTTGCAGTACCAAATGGAAAATTAGTAATGCTGTTGTCTCTGTACTGAAATTCAAGTTTGATGCCCCGAGTTCTATCAGTATCTGCGGCCATCGACGATAATTTCCGGAGAAAAGGGCCTGGAATGCCACAAATTCATGGACATTAACTCCTGGTGGGCATTTGGTTTGACTTGCAATTATCGAATAAGATGAAGGTCCAGTGGAGTCGATCTTGAATTCTGACGATGAGAGTAGCATCGAGAACGGCGAACTTTGAGGAATTATCAGCTTGCAGTGATGCACAAACGTTGGTTCGAGCTTCTGGCGGCCTGGCTAGAATTTGAAACGATCGTCAAAATACTTGAATCTCAGTCCACATGGGTACAGAAGGTCTTCAAGGTCCACAGGAAACCGAAAACTCTGATAATCTACACAGACCATAGTAGAATTAGCATCATAGACTGGGTAAGAGCTACTAAAAGAGGACGGGTATCCCAGCGACTTACGAGTACGAGGAAAGGCTTTCTTTTGAGAAGCGAGGGTAAATGAAGACTGGCTCTTATCTATGAACTCGGTCAATTGAGATGTCTCCTTAAGCAAATGTACGGGGGGAGGATGCTCCACGAGAGATGGAACACCGAGAGTGGCAATGATTCGCCACGTTGACCGTCGATATGATGCGAAAGCCTTTGGGCACGCCATCTCGAAAATAACGACTTTTGCGTGTACGTCAGAAAGACTATTCTCAAAGACTTAAATGACGTGAGACAATTTCAGAACTTACTTGTCAAATGGCGACATGTTGACAGCCTCTCATGAAGATAAGATCGGATCTTCTGCATACGTTTCATGTCCTTCAACATCGGTAGCTGCAAGACATCGAGGAGGTTTCCGGGGAAAACTGGGTGGTATTCTTGTAGAATGCCGTATAATTTGATAGCACGCTTTTCCATTGCCATCCAAAGTTCCATGATCGTTAATAGCATGATACTCTTCTGTTCAGGATTTTCATCGTAAGCATCTCCGACAGTCGACACATATTCCTCAATCTTACGGGCAAGTGAGATACATTGTTCCTCATAGTCCGCATTCGAGGCTGGCGTAGGCACTAAAGGAAAAGAAGTAGTTAGCACTAGTCAGCACAATGACCTAGGATATGTGGGATATTTTGAATAGGAACTTTCAAGTGCCAAAAATCGAGAAGCAACATAGAAGTGCCTAAAGAACTAGTGACATAGCCATCAATTTCTTACTGTGGCTTCGCTCGATATCGAGTTCCATCTCGGAAAGCTTGAAATATCGATCTGCATAAATTCTCCGTGTTTCATTGACAGCAGATGAGACATTTACACAGGGATTGACAGTGCTAACGATTGCTTGACGGCGTGGGGCATCGGCGTCAAGGATCCGCTGTATATATCTTCCGCTGTTTGGGAGGGTCTGCAAATCATGTCAGCTAATTGTTCCACAATGACTAGAACATTCACATACCAAGTATAAATGACTTTGATCCGAACGCCAAGGTAGTGTAGGCACAAATCGCTGGTTGGTATTTTTGAACTGGGTCCACAAATTATCGATACTACTAACCACGTTAGCGGTGATCTTGTCAAATGAAGGCTCCATTGTGGTGGACATAGATTCATAAATGCCTTGGACGTTGGGCGAAGCCCTCTTCTTGTCCACCTGAAGCTTGTTCAGGCGACGGCAAAGCTTCGTGTTGACAAACGACACCAATTCGATGTCCATATTCAGTAACATCTTCAATGACTCTTCCAGAAGATCCGAAAGTATCTGGCACATCAAAAATTTGTACAATATTCTGCCAACTTCGCCACCGTGGGAACTATGGAGTGCCGAAAGGTGTCTTCGGACACCAACGCGGAGTATCAACCAAAATGGGCTTCGTCTCCAAGGTTTCCTTGCTCCGTCTGACCAGCAAACGTCGTCACGAACACGTTTGCGCAGGATTGGAGGGAATGAACGTGCGCCATTGACTTCGAGAACTGTCATCAGCATGGAGGTGATCAGCGCCGGATCGACCGTGTCTCGAGTCTCAATCACGAAAGACCCAGCTCTGTTCGTCCTCGCAGCAAATCGCTTGATCGACTCTTTGCTAGCTTGCGAGACACATGCAGCAAATTCTTCCTGGAAACTTTGTTTTGTGAACGTCGAGGCGGGAATAGACACCGCGCACCCTGGGAAGTCCCATTCTAACGGTCCCGCTGCCGCACCAGCATAGAGGAGGGCGGGGCCATTTGTAGCTATATCGTAGCAGTAGAGTGTTCAACAGCTACTGGGACATTGTGAGAAGATGTAGATCGAAGTTGGGAGAAATAGAATATCGACGCGCGAGCATGAAATTATCTACCTCCGTATGTTTTGGAGGTGAATTCCAGCCTTGCCAGCCTCGCTGGCGAGGCTGCGCTAGTGCTGAAGCAGTATAGCTAGACATCTGGCGAATTTCAGCTGAGGTGCGGATCGCTGCATATGTGGTGTTGGGAGTCTGTTGTGAGGTGCGAGACATGTCGGTGTGCCGTCACGCGAGTCTTCTTGGAGCTCTGAATGTCCAGTCCTGGCAAATTCTGCTAGGGGTTATAGCAATATTTGCCTTCAATTTTGTGGTGGTATCATTTGTCACTAAAACCTTCCTCGAATAGCGGATTATAGAGCTCTAAATTTCCTTTTGTAGGCAGTCTTAAAAAGTTGTTTGATGCCCAAGTCGGTTCTGTATCCCAAGCAAGTCATCACTTGACTTCATTGCGTGAGACTTCCTACTAAAAGTTCGGGTTACCGCTAGTGTTCCCACAACCCTTGAAACTTCGCGGTCCAAAACTTAAATATTTTAACTTTACTTGCCAAATTCCCAAGGCCCGTTATCACTACGACAGCATGAAGTCCTCGCAAGCAAACAACCTTCTCGGCCTTCCTCGCGAGCTACGGGATCAGATCCTGGATTATGTCGTCCTCACAGAACGAGATGTGCCGCAGCCGCCGCAGCACTTGGCTGGGAACGAGAGAACCGAATTATGGGATTGCTCTTATACGAGTGGTAGGGGTACGAAAAATGTTCAATGGAAAAGAGACACAGATATAGTCAAACTCGGGAGAACGAGGATCCTACCAACTCTCTTGGTGAATCGACAATTATATTCCGAAACTTTAACGGCAGTCCATCGTCTACCAAGCAAGCATTCCTACAAAATCGATGTTATGATCGTTGACGGATTCCAACTATGGCCCACTTGGCTTTCTCTTCCCTCTCCGACAAGGTATATCGACAATGTTCACGCCACCCTTCGAACCTTCGATTTAGATATACTCAATGCCTATCGAGGCACGGGGTGGTCCACCTCTATTGGCGGACCTCCACCGATAGCTTGGTGCTTTTTTGATTTACTTGATCGATTCTTGAAAGTCGGACCATTTGCAAATGCACGCAACACCCCCGTCAGGATCAAAATTTTGAATCTAGACGTCATCACAACGAACAACTTCGATAACAATACTGAGGAAGATGAGCTTGCTCGCTCTATTGAAGATAGCTTCAATGAGGCCGACTCTGATCATTTGGTCGAGTTTCTGCAAACCTATTTTGGCCTTCTTCTTCGTATGGACAACCAAGTTGTGAAATATGGCGCGATCGTATATGAACATATAGGAACTATCAGATTGCTCCGCGATGGAGAATTTCAGCAGGAATGGGATCTTGCGGAGTGCTTGGCGAATTTGTGGAAACAGACATCTCATGGCCATCCACTAGAAAGCCAACTCCCTCCAGCATTTGAGACTTTGAAAGAAAAGATTGTTAGCACCCGAGCTAGATTTAGCCTGCGGGTCATAACAGTAGAGGAAGATGCGTCAGCTCGATTGTCCAAGCTCGCGTTGAACAATCAAGAATGAAGGGGGAAATGGGCTGCAAGACCTAAACCTCAGTTGGATCTGAACGATCATTGATCATTTGGCATATAAATTACCTTAACCCCTTACTTGATTTATGGAGATCATTCAGAACTGATACTTCAGATAGCGATTCAGAAATGTCACAATAAGGTTGATATCTTCGCCATTTATCGCACAGTAAAATTAAGATCAATGACTCTCACAAGCGCGACCAAACACAAGCACTGATTCAGCTTCTTCTTTCACGGCCCGCAACGTCTAAGGTATTCTTCTATTGATTGAAACAAATCCTGACCATTAAGATCCTGCACTAACCTAGGTAATTCAACCATCAAGACAAACTGATCGAGGCAGTTCAGCCATCAAGATCCTGCGATGAACGAGGCTATTCAAGCCGTCAAGCTCACCGGACTTAATAGAGGCGATTCAGCCGTCAGAATTAAGAATTTAATTGGTCGAGGCTGTCCCAAGCCATCAAGATCCTGCAATCATCGAGGCAGTCCAGCCATCAAGATAAAGGCTCTAGCTGGTCGAGGCAATTCAGCCATCAAAACCCAATCGGTCGAGGCTATCCCAAGCCATCAAGACCCTACGACAATCGAGGCTATCCCAAGCCATCGAGATCATCGGACTTGATCGAGGCATTTCAGCCATCGAGACCAAGGATTCAGCTGGTCGAGGCTATCCCAAGCCATCAAGATCGCAACAATCGAGGCGTTCAGCCATCAAGATTCTTCTGTGTCATTCAGCCACAGGAGGTATTCCACTTACAAATTTGAGGCCTTCAGCCTGGTGGAATATACTGGTAGGTCTTCAACCCGATTTGGCCTTCAGCCAGATTCAAAGCATTCAGCTTGATAGGGGCCTTCAGCCCTAGAGTGATCTTCAATCTATTCTGTTGGCATTCAGCCGTCATTCAGCCGTTTGTCAGTGTCAGCCATGAAATGAAAAAGGGGTACTTTCTGTATGTTCAATTTTGCTTTTGGTCCATGTTCCTCCAGCAAATTAGCGTTGAGTCCATTTCCTGTTTTCCCGGTTCGATTACTTTCATTGAGGGATCAGAGAATAGGAGATGGCGCTTGGTGATTGCGCTGAAATCCTCTCTCTCTGGGCGTTTCCTCTCCAAATACTTCGCTGGTGCTTTCCTCATCCTCCTCTTCTCGCCGCTCCACAATGTTTCGCTCAATACGCTGTTCCCGAATAGCTGCACGACGCTGAGCTAATATCCTATCCTTCATTAAGCCCTTGATAGCCACTGTTGAGTACTTCTTCGCAGGATTTTCAGTAGAAGTGCGGCCCTTGATTCTCTCGTCCCAATCCTTCCGATATTCGACCATAGACATCAGACCCTGAGCCTTGGCACCTTCCGCATACGTATCCCAAGCATTTATGATATTCGCCAGGTCACTCTTAATGAGACCCAGGCAATCCTGTTTCGTCTTTCTCACAATCTTCCTAAGCACCTTCAAAAAGTCCATGTGAGGTGGCAAATCGGGGCCGAGCTGCTCATTCAGTGTGACGTTGAGCGCCTCCTCAATCTTCTCATCAATGGGAAGTTCCAACTTCGCGTTCAATCCCTCGGTGATTTTCCTATTCCGCTGTGCGCTCATGGATTTCTTGGATGGCTCCTTGAATCCCTTGCTAAGCCCGAGTCGCAGGGAAAGCGTGAGCCGGAGCACATACCGGAGGTACTCCGGGCGATCCTTGAAAGCGACACAGCACACAACGTTACCCAATTGGATACAGAAGTCGTGTGGCCAATCCTTATTCCCCTCTTTCTTGTTCCCGGAAGTATCAACCGTTATAGCGCCGAGAAGCTCTTGCGGTGGTTGACGGAATATGTTCAAAGTCTTCTTCCACAATGCGATTTCCGTTTCGCCCTTTTTGAGTAACTTGTCGTCCTCTTCAGACCATCCTTCCTGCAATTCTTGTTCGTCCTCTTCGTCCCAATACTCGTCGTAGAGAACCGGTGGGATTATGGGAGATTCAGAATCCTCGATTACCTCCTTCTGCTTTCCCTTGGCGACGACAGACTCCTTGGTGGTTCTGTAATCAAAGTTGTTCCTATTGTCCTCAGTTCTTTTCGATCTCGACTTTCCGATCAATTCCGCGTCAGATTCATCCTCGCTCTCACTTTCCAAATCCTCGTCGATATTGCTTTCGTTGAGACTCAGGTTGTCATCGTCCCCAGAAATATCCGCATATTCCTCGTCCTCTTCATCTTCCAATTCATCTTCCAATTCATCTTCCAATTCATCTTCCAATTCATCTTCCAATTCATCTTCCAATTCATCTTCCAATTCATCGTCAAATTCCTCCTCGTCAACAATCTTCTTCCTCCTAGCTCCCTTGGAGAAGAAGTCCAGCCGCTGCCCGTAGTCCACCTTCTCAACTGCTTTGCCTTTGTCGCGGGGAGGGCGTCCCCGGTGTTTCTTTCCCATAACTTCAACAGATTTTCCACTATCCTGTGCCTTCTCGTTCTCATTCTTCCTGGGCCGGCCCCTCTTTCGCTTTCCAAATTCCAATTGTTGAATTGGCGTAGCTTCCTGGATGTGCGCCACCTCATCCTCGTCATCCATATCCTCTTCCTCCATTCCTCCATCCTCTAAACTAGATTTCCGGTTGACATTTCCTTCACGAGCTCTCACAAAAGCCTGTATCCGAGCTTCCAAATCAAATCCAATGATGTTCCTGTTGCTTTCCCCCACAGACTTCGATGTGCTTCCGTGATTTCCTTGGTTGTCCCGTTCCGCGTTCTTTTCGTTTCTGTCGATCTTTAGTTTCTTGGAATGCTTGTCCGCAGGCATCTCGATGCTTCGTTTTGGGTTTTGCATCGTGGATGTTGTTGTAGTTTGCGAAATAATCTTTTTGGAGCCCGAAATTTTTGGCCGTGGTGGGAAAACACTAGCCACCGCCAAAGCCACAATAGCTTTCCAACATTGAATTGGGGATATGTCAGTTCATAGTATGCCTTTTTCACATGTTTTTTCACATTCCTAGGAGCTAATTTTATTGATTGCTGGCCCAGATGGCCGTGGAAATTGCAAGTGTTTTCACTTCATACCACGATAATTATGTCCCGCTTCTTATGCGTCGATTTTTGAACTTCACCCAATGTGCTACCCAAATGATACAATCTGCGTTGGGCAAAAATTCACTTTCCTTTTAAATTGAGAGTTTTGGACATTCATTATGCTTTGCAATACTTCATTTATCTACAAGAAATCCACTTACCACCACGGTGAGCCATCTCCCACCATGACCTCCAACCACCAAGGAAATTTCCCCTCATTAGGAGCTATGACCGCCGTCTCAAGCATGTCCAAGTTTTCAAACTCCCTCCTACAATTGGGGCAAGTGGTGCGAGGTTTCTGGTACAGCCAGTGGCGAATACACCCATATCCAAAAACATGGCCACATTTGGTACGGCACGGCTGCTCCTTCTCTCCATTTTTCAAAGGAGAGCCAAATGCTACCATGCAGATAGGGCATTCTCTATCTTCTTCCTCCAGCGAGGAGATTTCCAGTTTCTCAACTAGTAATTCTGACCTCCGATCCCTGTTTTCAGCTTCAACAGACTCAAAGTCCGAAATGCCGCTACGCTCCAGCGTTCTCCTCATTTCGACGAGAGCCATTCGCTCCTTAGGAGTCGACTGGCGCTCTCCTTCTGTATTCGAGCGCCAATAATGACTTGTGATGAGGAACGCCCATATCTCGACTAGCGTCTCGCGCTAAACGATGTTTGTGATTCCTGAGAAGCCTTTTAAGATGTCGCTTAACGAGATTCTGGATCTGACTCGGTCCCATGCTGCTTTAGCGTAGACTTGAGCGATCTCTGGGAAGTCTGGTAAGTCTTCGCGTCTTTCTTGGTCTATTCTTCGATTCCAAGTACTTCGTTCGGGATGCATCAAGCAATCGTCGCAGAATCCCGGGCACCGATCAATTTCTCCGACTGGCTCTATTTCAACACAGTTGGCTACTTTACAAACTCTGTAATGGATGATACCGCTGTGGCCGCACCAGGTGTGAGAGAATCTGTATGCCCTGCACATTTTCAGAAATTTTAGCTTAGCTTCTAAATTTTTGACTTTCAGGTACGTTGAAATAGGTCAGGGGTAATATAAAGGTATTCTATGGCTGTTGTTCTTTATTGTCCTACATCAAGGGTCTTGTTTTTCAGACAAAATGCCGTTGTTCTTCATTGTTTGTGATCACCGACGAAAGTACGGACAAAGCAGACCCAGTATTTCTGACATTTGCAGCACTTTCCAATCAAATTATCGACATGATCAGGCAAATGAATCCAAGATAGACCGGTGGCCCTAACCTCTACCTAGTTATCATCATTTGCATCCTTCACTCCAAAGCGCTCGTTGAATGTACGGAAGGACTGAAACATTGTGCCACTCTCCCATTTGATGCCACAAGCCTCGGCCTCTCTGAGAGCCGACCAGACCGCACTAGAAAGCTTGTTATTGCCGTCTTGATATCTCTCCAAGTCGGATGGTGGTTCGAAAACGATTTCGTTTAAGCGTGGAAGCCTAATGCTATGTTCTTCCCTAAACCCAGCGAGCATTGCAGAGAGCCGGGAGGGCACAATTTTACTGGTACTGGAATACCCTGTGTTAATTGACGGGAACTTGAGCTTGAGCGTCTTCAGAGAAGATGGCAAAAGATCCACAAAGCGAGGCGCTGCAATTTCCTGGTCACGTCGTCCCACTTGTGGAAAATATTCGTCGGAGCGTGCACTTGGCAGGGTCGCAGGAGGGGCGGAGAATTCCGGGCCACAAAGATATTCAGCTTGGAGTTCTAGGGTCTCTAGTTGCGTGAAGCCGTGCATATTGGTCACCGTATACGTACGAGCGTCCAAGGCGTTGGTGCTTATAACCAGCTCTTTTAGAGAGCCTCCCACGTGTGCGCTGATGATAGCGACAAGGTGGCCAATATTATACCGCCTCCCGTAGCTATTAGGCTTCAATTCTAAACCGAGATGAAGACACTCGAGATGTGGTGTGCGGGAAAGCAGAAAATCCAAGGCACGAGGGCCCACAGCTGATCCGTTAAGGTGAATTTTTGTGAGAGATTGGCCGTAAACTTCGTGTCTTGGATTGAAAGGGAAAGGGATGTTTGTAAGACTGTCCGAGAAGGCGTTCACACCACCCATGTAGAATTCACGTACGGAATTGAGGGCTAGAAAAGAGGCCAACGGTGTGAGACAAGCTCTCGAATACCACCCATGCCCGATGAACGGTTTAACAACAGCAAGTCGTGCCAACGAAGCATCTTTAATGGAAGGGTCATTGGCCCGACGGACCATGGCATCAAGCAGCTCCAGATTTGCCTCGTTGATAATGTCACCCCTGCCCCAGCTCTTCGAAAGCGCGATCTCCACGGCGTTGGGTACAACATTCAGGATGAAGACGTCCACGAGGAACGGCGTCATGCGTTTTGTCCAAAGCGCGAACTCCTCGTCATCCTCCTGGGCTCTCTGCCAGTCCGTTGGCATCACAGCCTTGAAAAGACGATGGAGGCTTTGGACGTCATCTGGTGCCTGCGAAAAGGATGGCTGATTCTCCGTTCGAAGCAAATGTCTACTGGGATCCTTGAGGTCAAGTGATTCGATATACCAGGAAATACACGGCTCGCGCGCGATGGCTTGCAACAAATCAAAAGCGTTCGCTATTTTGATCCCCGAGACCGCGGTGGGTTCATCCCAATGCTGGGCATTGTTGCAGCCCATGTAGACCCCACCGGACAAGGTTACGGCCTTGCAAAATTCGTCAGGCTTAAGGCAGTGTTGAGAGAACTGGAAATGCTGAAACCGTCTGGTCTTTTTATACTCATCGAGATAGTAGCGACTCGCCATACGGAGGAGTTTACAAGTCGCGGCCACATTCTCGAACGAGTCAGGAATAGTCTCCCTGATAATCCGCTGGGTCAGCCTACAGGAATGGGAAGTCAGCAATTGCTTCTTGTTTCAGCGGTGAAGGAAAGAGCGAAAAATCAAGACTTGCTCAATTGGTAGCTTTGAGAATTCCATTACTGATGTTAAGACTGAGTCCAGAATTGCGAAAGCTGGTGAGGAAACTGGATCGTGAAGTTGAAAGAGACGAGTGAAGCCTACATGGCTGCCTAGATACTTCTTCGCTAAACTCTGGGCTTCACGCTAACATGACGCTAAACTAACCCATTTATCACGCGAAGACGCCAAGTATTCAGGAAACAGAGTGTCATGCAATTTGGCATTGATTTAGGACCTACCTAAGTAGCCATTCCCCTATTTTCGGAGATAAGACCTTTCTGACCGCCCCCAAAAAGGGGAAGGGGTCCCTACAGCCACTTACACGAGCTGTTCACGTGCACTTTCTGATTTATAGGATATCATATTTTAAGAGGGCTAAATTGCATGTTCATTCTACCTGAAAATTTTCCTCCTGTTACGATGATTGAATGCTGAAACAATACATGATCATTACATAGCCTTCGCTATTGATGGGACTTCCGAACCAAAATCCCAGATGAAGGGTCTATTCAAACACGAAAAGGAAAAAATGGAAATTAAAGTATAAAACAAAACCTTTATACATCGAAGACATGCAAACAATAATACTGAAGAGTAGCAAAGCGCCTGATACTGTAGGATGATTGGCCCCGCTTCATGTGCATACATAGCCGACCAACAAACGGCCTCTGATTGGCTCCAAATCCATGCGAAAACCTCTGCAGCAGAGAAGCGTATCACATCAACTTCACTGTACACCTCACATATTCATCATTTTATATACTTAGGCTTGAACAGAAACATCTTCAAATTCCCACAATCACCTGATCATCCCCCCTTTTCTCTCACCTCGCGCTCAAAATTAAGCTTCTCTTAGAATCATGTCCGCCGGCGTTGAGCGAGCGATTTTAGTCCTGGGACCGTCGGAATCCACAAACCTTGCCACGATTGGGCGTATGCTCCATAGCGTGAATTCTCCTCCCCTTTTCCTTTGCAGTTTCTATCTAGAGGTCTGATTTATGGAAATCTTAGTTCGGAGCCATCGATATGCGCATGGTTGAACGGCAAGAGAAGGCTGGAATCCGAAGGTACGAGGATATCGCGAAGGACATCAGGGATCATGAGGGGTTGCGGTTCGGAACGCCGAAACACCGCGATGTTAAAATAAAAGGTATACACTTGGAAAATCATTCTTCATTTGCTTTAATTGATTAGAAGTAGAACCTGGGAACGAGAAAGTTGACTTGGCTATCTACGTGGTTCCTGCGAACGAGGAATACAGCACCAGCGATGCCGCCGCGACTCAGAAATTAATCCAGGATGCTGCATCGTCCGCTAGAGGACTTATAATCTTGGTTGAGTTCAGGTGAGTTGTGAGGTCTACAGCATCCGAGCGTACCTGACCAGATAGATCCAAAGATGAGGTTTGGCCAGAGTCGCAGTTCAGGACTTGCATTGAGAATCTTGGCATTAATCCCAACGAGTATGCGCTCCCCCAAATGATGAAGGCATATTTATTAACTAAATCCTCAGCATTCCCACGATTCCGACTTCAGACGAGCGATTTGAAAATTTTGGCAGTTGGGATAGGTCGCCTAAATCGGCGTGGTATGGGGGGTGGAAGAAAGGTGATAAAGCCGGGCAAGGGTTGCTTGAAGCTCTCGATGCCTTGCTCTGAACAACGGAGATGAAGTATTCATGAAAGCGAATCGTTTACTCTTCATATTTTCCCAAAGAATATGCAATATTTTTATCTACTATTAATCGCATCTTCCAGAAGCTTGATCATGTCCGCATTTCCCGAATATCTTGCCTTAGCAAGAGGCGTTACCCCGCTGTTGTTTTCAATTTCAACATCAACACCTGGCGCATCCAACATGAGTTTAACAACTTCCAGATAGCCATAACCAACAGCAAAGTGAAGAGGGCATGTCCCGTCTGCATCCTTCTTGTTTATATCTACCTTGCCCGATGATAGGAGAACCCCGACCGTTTTGGGAGCAGAATTTAGTAGCGCCCATGCCAGGGGCGTCCAACCGGCGACATCCCCCACGTCAGCGCCATCAGGATCGTGCTTGAGTAGATACTCAACAACTTTATAGTATTTGTTTCCACATGCCCAAGAAAGAGCATTTCGTCCGTTTTCGTCCTTGCTGGTAATATCGATACGCCCACTGCGACGAAGGAATTTGGTAGTCTCAAGATGACCGTTTCCAGCCGCCCAGGATAACGCCGTTCTACCAGCAGCATCGCGCGAGCCAGCATCCAGGTGGTTCAAGCTGGTGAGGTACTTGACTATTTCAAGAGCACCAGCTGATGCGGCCCACGAGAGAACATTTCGCCTTGCTCTATCGACGTGATTCACATCGACACGCGAATCGTAGAGGAGCATTTGAAGTATATCGAGATGGTTGCCTCCCACAGACCAAAAGAGAGGAGTCCATTGATCGTGATCTGGTAGGTCGGGTTGAACGAATTCATGGTCGAGGAGTAATCTTACAACCTCTTTGAATCCATTTGCAGCCGCAATTGACAGAGGTGTTCGCCCTCGAAGACCAACATAATTAACTCGGTGGACGTTCTTATCAACAATAAGCCCGTCGTCTTTTAGAAGTAGTTTTACAACTTCCTTGTGATTGAATTGCGTCGCTACATTAATGGCTGTCTCCCCGCTCATAATCTCGACATCCGGGCTGATGTTCTTCTCGAGGAAGTGATCTACGACATCAGCGTGTCCCATCCGTGCTGCCCAGTACATGCCTCGTTCAGCTGAAGATGATTTGTGCAAGTTTTGCACTGAGTATACCGTTTCCATGTGGCCGCAAAAACAAGCAGTCACAAGCGGCACAAAGTCTTCTGGGCGTGGTATGTCTACCCCAGAATGAGGCCAATAGTATCGGAACCAATTCAAGCCTGGGTATGCAGTGGTATCTGACAGAAGCCATACTTGTTCATTGAGATCCAGCGTACTCATCGAGCCGCAGTCCAAGAAGTGGTTTGCCCAGTGGAGAGCCGCGTAATCGAATAGCTTAAATTGAAATTTGACAGTGGCACTCCGTTCGACCTCGAATTCGGCGGGGTCCTTTAGCAACTCTACCTCTTCAAGTTCGAAGGGATTCCAAATAACCTCATCAGCCTCGGTTTCCACAGCTTTCGCATTCTCTGAAGAATTGGAAGATTCTAACTTACTCGACTGCTGGTCAGAATACAGATCTTTTCCGAAGTCATCGAGCAGGAGATAAGAGACACAAGTTTTCGCTATCAATAAGCTTGCTCGTTGAGGATCGACGCCAAATGTGGTCGATAAGGGATTTGCTGGCTGATTTGACAGACTCAGAAGGTATTCTTTCAGAGACTGATGGACCAGATAGATTTTAGAGTCCCAGAATCTAACCAGAGGACCCAAAACTCCCTCAATGATCTCGCGCACATTAGGTTGGGCATCTTCCTCAACAGCTACCGCCGTTTGATGACTATCCTCGAGGGCAATGATGATACTCATCTCGTCCAATGTTAATGGACGAGCGCTCCCAACAATTATGTGTAGCAATCTGGATGCCAGCAATTGATTTTCTTCTGCGATACCTTGGAGAAACCGCTCGTAAGTATCGGTGAGGGTTTGCGGCAACTCATCGATGATACGCTGGAAGTTTTTCTGGGTTGCTAAAAAGTTCTTCTCGAGCAGATGAAGAACGAGAGAAACCCAAAGGAATGTTCTGTCCGCCTTAGAATATAATGCGTTCTCAAGATATTCCCGGGCTTCAGGCTTGCATCGGGTCCTTTGGGCTATCCCTTCAACCTTCTCGCGAATGACAAGTCTCAAATCTTCCTCAACGGAGTGTTGAGACGGATCAATCTGCAGGAGATTTGTGGTGTATTGGTGCCCGAACAGCGGTCGGCTCGTGATAACGAATTTAATGCGTGGCCGGCTGCGTTCATTTTCGGATTGAACCTTGTTCACTAGGTTGGAAATCTTCTGGAGAAATCTTTCTCGCGTGCGCTCCTCACATTCGTCTATTGCATCGACGATCACATTGACTGGGCCAAGCTTTTTATCACTAGCCATGTCCACAAATATTCTCCATAATGCCTCGAAAGTTCGGTCGAAGCCCGAGCCTTGCAATTCATAAGCCTTCTTGATATGTTTTATCATTAACCGATGTCTTAAAAGGAGCTGGTGTATGAGGCTTCGTAGAATAGCAGTTCCATCTCTCTGCGTCTCTATCTTCTCGTCACAGAAAAAGTAGCATGGCATTTTGCCGCTTTTGCGAGCTACAGGAGATGTCTCGCCATCGCTCAAATAGTCTAGGAGATAGGCTGATAGAATCGTTTTGCCGCTCCCGGGGTACCCGCTGATCCACAAAAGACATGTATTGTTGTCTTTATTCCAGTCCTGGTATAAAGGATCTGACAGTATCCACTGGCAAGTTCCCTTCACTCGGGTTGGAAGGGAATACCTGTATTCTGATACATTTCCAGTGTTCTGCGTAAGTACAGCAATGCACTTTCTTTCCGTATCGTTGAAAGCTACACGTTCAATTCAGTGAGGATAGACACTTTGCGGAGATCACTTACAAAACGTAGATGACAAGGTCACTTGACTGGAGCCACCCGCGATGGGGTTTGAGGTATTAATCCCAGCTTGCTGGCGGTTAAGCTGATTCTTGAGATCAGTCAGAATGTACTGGAGTTGTCCTAGCACTTGTTGATATCCCTCATCATTTCTGTTGGGAAAGCGGCACATCGTTCGATGGTTCCCATTGATGGTTATTATTGTCTCAGCCCCTGTTAAGACAGATGAGGAAGGAGCTACAATCTACAATTATGAGCGCTATTCTCAATATCTAGGAACTCTTCGAGGGAATACTTGACTCACCCTCTCATTCAGACCAAATGCATTGATTCCGATCATGCCTTTCCCTTCTTGAAATGTTACGGCTTGAAAATGTCTATCTTGGCGCTCGTAAATTTTCATGAAAGCCCTCTGGACTCTTTCGAGTTCCGCGCTATCGACTTCAAGTGCAAGTGTATTCTGGCGGCTGGAATCAAATCTAGAAACCGAGGAGACCATTCTTGCCAACTCGGCGGTGGAAGCTTTCTTGCTGCCGCGGTGCGGGGTTCCGAAGAAAAAGATTGCTCTGGTCGAGAGAAACACATCCCGCAAAGCAGCAGTGTCCTCGGCGCGGCATATAGCCTTGAAATATGAATAAGTTATCTCCTCATATACTCAAACTTTTTCTAGGGTCTTTACATACGTCTTTTACAATAATTCCTGCCTTCATTAATCCTCAACGTCGCTGATCAAGGTGCGGGGTCGACTTACCTCCCAGAGAATGCGCAATAAGGATCAAAGGCCTTCCTTGCTACATTCTTTCAGCCAGAAATCAAGAAAATGGGTACAGGTAACTTACACAATCTTGCCTTACTCTCCTCAATCCGTATAACAGATTGCTCGCATGATCCGTGATCTTGCTTTGATTCGAAGCGCCAGAGAAGAACTTTGATACCTTGGAGTCGTACCCAAATGTAAGCACTCTAACACTGGGACAATCTCTTGGCAATAGATCAAACGGCCAATAGCTATCGATCCGCGTTGCATCTTTGGAAGGACTCCCGGTTCTCATCCGCGAGAATGCTCTTCTGAGCCCTTTACGTGGACCAACTGCATGTTTAGGTTCCTCCGGCCCGTCGTCAGCACTCTTTTTCTCGCATGTCCACGTATTTTTAGGGTGCCCTTGTAAGCCATGGATAAATATGACGCTGCCAACATGTTTAGATACCGTAGGTCGGGTTTGTAGAGGGCATTCGTGGGAAATTTACTCAGCGATGGGGGTTTTTGGATCGTGAAGTACAGTGATCCCTATGTCGTTGATTTTAGGCAACCTTGGCGCTGAAATTTGAGTTTCCTGGCCCATTGTTAGCCGCTGATGCATGGGTCCCCGGGCCCATAGCGCCTTTCTCAGGTTTTGAAGATTAAAACATACCATGGTATCCTGGTTTTACCACTTTTGCGTTTCTAATGAATTGATGTCGAAGAGAGCCACGGCCATTTCCAGCACTAAAGGATTTTCGCGGCAGATCTGGTGCTGAATGATCGCCAGTGCTGCCAATCAAATGCTGAGTCTCAGTGCGCGTTGTCAATATGAAAAAAGCACGGAAAATCGATGCAGAGATGTTAGTTTCCTCGGGAATCAGCACTCTCGTTGGTGGCTGATGTTACACCGGCGTACGAAATGTACAGGGAGACTTGCCGCCCCCCGGCCGTCCCCCACTCGCACATTCATATAGTCATAACACGATCCAAAGAACAGTGACTGTTCCCTTCCACTGTCTAAAACACCCACAAATAGATAATTCACAACAGACAAATTCGAATGGGGTTTCCAACTTTGAAAATAAGCTTTTCGGTACCGCTTTGGCTTCGTTAAATAGCCAGTCATCGAGGAAGTTTGTGATTGAACCATCGCCCTTCTACAGTCAAGATCTGGTCAAGCGATCGAGGTATCTGTGTCTCTCCCGATAATGCATCAACATATTTTTGCTTTCCAGGGTCACAAACTCAGTTTAATGTGACCCAAATCAACTTTTCATTGAAATTGGACCTGATCTAAACTGCTTAAATACATATGGCAGGTTCCTCCCCCCTGAGATCGCCAAGGAAACTCCGCGAGTGACCTGAATATAAAATCCTCATAAAGCTGAAATGCCCGCGAGGAGACCGGAGAAAGATAGAAGAAAGCAATTGACCCAATCGTTGATCAGTGGTTGGTGGTATGATTATTGAGAACCAGCTTGTGAGGAAAATGCGAGAAACGAAGGATAGACTAGTGCAATAACGATGATGACTCCAAGAACAAATATTTCTCAATCACCTAGCCGCCGGCAAATATTCCAGCCCCCATATCCCCAACCTTCTCTAGTGATTACTCCTTTCGAGGGCCAAGCCTTCACTTAGATACCCACCGGCCATAGGTTGTGGCAAACAAGAGCATTTCATGATCCTGGAAGACAATCATTCAGCTTCAATCTACTTTCAACTATTGGAGAAGAGGGAGAATAGACTCACCAAATGGGAGATATCTGTGAATTTCCCCTTGTAGTAGGCGGCGAATGTTAGCGTGAACGCGTCGAATTCTTTGACGTCCGTGAATTCAACCCGGAGTTGTCCCTGCTCTGGGTCCCCGGTCGTGATGAGGTGGATGCGTGCAGTAGATCGATCATGCCAGATTATACAACTGCCTTCTTCATTGTTGATTACCCATCCTGGACACTGAACGCTTTCACAACGTTCTCCATCATACGGCTCAAAGATTCTTTCAGCAGGATTGGCACGGAGAAACTTGGGATTGTGCTCTGAAGATGCATTCCAAGTTGTTTTGGGATGTGGACCTGATACATTCTCGATGAATTTAATAGCGAAATCGGTCTTCAATGCACTCTTTTTGCCTTCGTTTTGAGGTTGCTCAGGTACATTGTTTGTTACACCCGCCGGTGCCTTGCTCGCATTAGGACCCGTTTGGAAGGTAGGAGGCAATGCGGACGATGAGTTTGAACTAGAATATCCCGCAGGGTGCAGAGATTCGTCGATTTTCTGCCGCTTGGAGCTTCGCAGATTCTCCTGGTTCGGACTCATGCCAATTGAGTTTGTACGCTTGTTGCTGACGATCTGGCCAGCCGCGGCTTTTGGTGAAGCAGGTTGAACATATCTACGGGACTCTTCGTCTGCTGCTTGGAAAAGCTCATCTTTAAGTCGATCGTCCTGCTCCTTTCTCCGTTGTTGTAGCTCTTCGTCCTCACGTTGTCTCGCATCCAACCTGTTCTTGGTCTCGTCCTTCTGCTCGCGGATCAAATCAACAACCATCGCATCAGTGTCTGTCTTGATCTCCTCTAGTGTCTCCGCAATCCGTACTTCTTGGGCTGCGATTTCTTGTGCGTGCTGTCTCCGCAGAGTTTCTAGCTGTGCAGCTTGTCGGTCTCTGGTTGCCTGAAGAGATGCTTCAAGATCGGATCGCTCCAACTCTAGATACACTGACCGTCCTTCGTCTAATCTGCAACGCCTGACTGTGTGCGCCATCTTGAAGATCTCGTCGTTCTTCTGGCGCCTGGTGTCTCGATCGTGATCTTCTTGATCTCTTGCAGCAGTCAACTCCGTACGCTTTTGCACTAATCGCTCCCACGGTGTAGGATCTTTGGAGGCTGAACCGGAAGCTGATGCCATTGTGCCGATTGCTTTATGTCGCTATGGTCGAGAAGTCGAAGGGGAATTGCAATGTTGATGGAGATGAAGAACAGGTTTGGTGGTTGAACTTCGATGCATCAAAAGGTCGTTGAGCGGAAAGTGAATGAAGGAGCTCTCGAGGAATGATTGATGTTGAACATGCACCGAAAGAAAATATATGCGGGTTTGATGGGTACTGTTGAATCAAAGATGGCAGGCCCGCCGATATTTGTTCTCATGGCGCTTGCCCTGAAAGAACCTGTCTTCTAACAAGTTCAGGAAGGAGCAATGGAGCGGCCCTGGAGTGAAAATAGGAAGTAGCGATGGTTGACTATGAAAGCGGACGGAGGATAAGTGGCAAGAACTACCAAAAAAAACCTCAAACTTCCAACATCATTCAAATCAATTGAGCTACACAAAAGCAGCCAAACAAACCACAACTCCAAGCAAAACCTCCTAAAACTCAATAACCAAATGCCCCACCCCCCTACTAACACAACTCAACATCCCCCCCTCCCCCTTATCCCCCTCACTCAACGCACTCCCCCTATGTTCCACCGCTCCCTCACACACTTTCACCCTACAAGTCCCACAATTGCCCGTCTCACAACTACTATCCACATCCCAGCCTTCCCTCCTAAGCACCTGCAATAACGTCTCGTTCTCTCCAACATCCATCCTACCCCTCTCTTTCCCCCTCTCATCTCGTACTTCTACAGAAAATGGATCGCCTCCTGTGTTGGTCTGGAAGGCTTCGTAATGGATTTCATCAGGCGAGATACCGAGGGAGGAAGAGGTAGAAATGACGTCGGAGATGAGGCGATCGGGACCACAGACGTAGATATAACTATTCCACCCCCTTTCCCCCAATATCTTACGCACATCCATCCTTTCCCCCTTCTTTCTATCATAAACCCTCACTTTCTCCCCCATTTCTTTCAGTATCTCCGCAAACGCAACCTCCTCGCCCGACCGCACCGCATAGTGAAGTGTGAAATTGAAATTTATCTGCGAATAAACATGCATATGCATCAAGAACGCCGTGATGCCTACACCGGCAGCGATGAAGATGTGATTACTGGCTTGGCTGGGAATTGGTACACCTTCTGTTATCTTGCCGACTTCGAGTTTATCGCCGATGCTGAGGTTGGAGTGGAGGTATGCTGAGCCGCCGCGAGAGGGATCTTCGCGTTGGATGCCGAGTTCGAATTTGGAGGTTGTGCCGGAGACGATGGAGTATGGGCGTATTAAACCATTTGGGAGTTTGAGGCGTACGAAAACGCCAGGATCGAGTTCTTTTCCCTCCCCTTCCTTGTCCACAGCTTGAAAGACGAAACTGCATATCCTAGGCGTCTGTCGTTTCTTCTCCACCAGCTCAAATTCCCTCCAAACCTCCGGAATCTTGCGTTTCTCAGCTTCCTCAATATTATTAATAAGCCGTTTAAAAGCCCCCCTACACTCATCCCCAAACTCCCCAATCCCACTCAACTCCCTCAACATCCCAAGATTCCCCGTATCCCTATGCAAATACTCCTGCACCCTCTCCACACACCACTGCGGCCACTTTCTCTCCCTCAACACAATCTCATCACCAACACCCACCCACCCTTCTCTCAAAACCCTATAATACCAACCCGTCCTCGATTTCTTCCACGTCTGGTTCGCAAAGCCCTTAATCCCAAACCGATGATTCAACTTAAAACAAGGCTGTCTCGGCAGCGAAACCTGCAGTAGCACTCCTTCTCCCTCCCCCGAGCCAGGTGGAGAGACAGAAATAACATCACCAATACAAACATTCCTCTCATTCATCCCTCCCCCAGTCACGAAATTCTCCCCAAAGCCACCAACACCCCACACATCCCCACTATCAGGATATTCCTCCCTCCAACTCTCATAATGCCCCGGATAATACTGATGCACGGCTTTATCAGGTCCTCCGTGGAAGGTGAGATCGTGTTCGTCGTTTTGCAGGCCTGTGTGGGAGCAGAAGATGCGTTGGGAGGGGGGGATGGGTTGTTTGTAGATCCCGGTGGTGATGGAGAGGTTTTTCATGGGTTTCATGGTCGAGGTGCGGATTTCGAGGAGGGTGTCGTGGGTGAAGGGGGCGGAGAGGTCGGTGGGGGACGTGTTGTGTGGCATGGTGAGGGATGTTGAGATGGTAGGAGCTGACGCGACTCGTGAGAAAAGGGGTGATGGGTGATGAAGCGAGGATGCGAAAAGGGGGCAGAAAATGACTCGGAAGCTAGGATGGAGAAGCTGCGGGGTAAGGAACGGTGTCAGATGTAAGGGAACAGCCGAATCTATGAGACTTCCACAAGTAAAGTTTGGGAGAGGAAAACAAAAGAAAAGGAGTGTGTGGGCGAAATAAATCAGCTCTAAATCCTCACACGCTAGACCCAGGAACACAACACGACTAGTCCTCAAAAGTGGGACACTGCAGATGTTACTCATCCAGCCCATGCCCACCACCAAAGCCGGCAAAAAGTTTCCAAATCAAATCATCTCACTTTCAACCCCATAACTGAACATAAAATCGTGCTCGATTGCAAGTAGTCTTTCTCCCATGGGCGATAGCCGCCCTCTCGATGATAAGTACACAGGATTCCACCAATTCCCCAAACCCCAGGACAACACAAACGGTAATAAACAGCTAATAAAAAGGTTTGAGATTGTGACCCCGACTCCAAATCCGCCTGTCCCATTCCCCCAGCGAGGGAAGAAAACAGGTATTAAGGTACGACCGTCGCGAAACTGTCAAACACAAAAACATAAAACAAGAAGGAAGCGTGACCCTATAAGTTCCCCCCGATCCAAACTTCGTTTCGTTCGCGCAAAAGGACAGATGTGTATGTGAGTAAAGAATTTTTTGAGACATTTGAAACTTCCTCTTTCTAATTCGTTTCGATCCCGGACTCTTTTCGCATGAATAATGAAACTTGGGTGATATGATCCGCTCAAACGCCATGAGGTATGCTCGAAAACGCCGAAAATTTGATGATGCCACTTGCGTAGCCAATTTACGGTCCTTCTGCACCAATCTGATTCTCTTCAAAATTCATCGGGTCAAAATTGAAATCGCCTCCAACATCTCCGTCTTGGTGGAGGAATGAGTCGAAATCGAAATCTGTAAGTACGTCCAGGTTACCGGCTCCATTATTAAAGTCAGGTAGTGGTTGGAATGGCTCAAACCCCTGGTTTGAGTTAGTAGGCAACACCGAAGAGATAAGGCTTGACTTACAGGATTTCCCATATCAGTAAAGTCCATATTTGGTTGTTGTATGGGTACGTTGTTGGCCGGTGCAGCAGCGGGCTGGCCATTCGTAGGAGGTTGTACAGCACCATTCTGCTGGTTCTTTTGGAAACTGGCCTGGTGTACAGGCGTAATCGGAGTCGCGGGCGTCGGCGTCGGTCCATCGGCGGGGGCATCGGCGGATGGTGTAGAACCAGGGTTGAGGTTTGCGGCCGATCCCTTCTTTTGTGCCCGCTGTCATCAATGTCAACATTTCTACAAAAAAATACATTTAACGCAATAGAATATACCTTTGCTTTTTCCGATTTAGTCTCTCCCTTCTTCTTCGGGTTCGCCTTATTAGTCTGCGACGGTGTAGGCGGTGCCGCGGTGGTTTGCTGTGGAGAGGATGGTTGAGTTCGGCCGTTCGTGTTCGCGTTCGCAGCTGGTGCTGATGGTGGAGGCATGGCGCCTTGTCGTGGAGTCCCCATATTCTGCTGAGGAGCGCCTTGGTTTGGCTGCGGTACCATCTGTCCGTTCGGTCCCTGCCAGTTCTGACCTTGCTGCTGTCTAGCCATCATCTGCTGTTGGTTCATCTGGCCGCCGAACCCACCGCCAGGGTGAGAGCTTGGTGGTCGCATACCGTTGGGCATACCCCCTGGTACCATGCCCGGGTTCATTCCGTTCATCTGCGGGTAGAACTTCGGGTCCACATTGTTGGGATCCATGCCAGCCCCTGGCAAGTTGAAGTTCATACCGCTTGGAGATCCGCGGTTTTGACCCTCCGCAAGACCAGGAGATGGCATGCCACCTTGGCTCATGTGGGGTGTGCCCCGCTTCATCTGTTCGCTTGGGTTGGGCGAGTTTACTGAACGGGCACCTTGAGGTGAAGTCCCTTGTTGGAATGACTGGCCGTTAGGTCCCATACCAGGACCGCCAGGGCCATCCGGGCGTGGGATGGCCATGCTATCCTGTTCTTGTCTCGCCATCATTAGCCTCTTCTTATTTTGCTGCTCGAGTAGCATAAGCTGCATCTGATAATCTTGCAGAGCGTGATTACCACCGCCGCCACCATTTGGTTGATTCGGCCCACCCCGCATTCCGCCGGGAGCCAAATCATTCGGATTATAAAAGTTCGCAATCGCCCCACCATCTTGGCCCTGTGTCATCATCGGAGAGCCTTGGTTCTGAGGGCCTCCAGGCTGGCCTGGCATTCCGGATTTCACGGGCATCTGACCTGCTTGCTGCTGTCCTAGGCCGGCGGCGTATCCAGACAAGGCAGCTCGCTGGGCGGCATTCGCGTTCGGGTTTCCGGGCATATTCTGGAACTGCTGAGCTGTCAGATTAGGTTCGATGCCATTGGTAAGCTGCAAATGTGCGGCTTGAATAGCATTGCTGGGGCCGGTTTCTCCCACCTGTTGGGGCATTCCCTGCGATTGCCCTCTTCCATTTGGCATTTGTTGACCGTTGAAAGGACCATCAAGTCTGGGACGTTTCGAGGGAGACGGGGCATTTTCAGCCGATCCAGGAGACTGTGCGCGCTGCTGGCCATTCCCCTCTGATGGGTCTCGCTGCATCTGATTTGCTTTGGCTTGCTGAGCAAGCTGCATTTGCATGTGCATTTGTTGTTGGGGGGTTCTGCCGAATATTAGAGATTACTATGAGACCTGGACTGAGACTTACCCATTTCGGTTGTTCTGTATGGCCTTTTGTCTCAGTTCGTTATTTTGCTGCATATTCAAGCCATTCTGACCCCTCATCATCATCGCCTGGTAATTCTGGGGCATTCCTGACATGTCACCTTTTATTCCGCGAAGCATGGCAACTTGCTGCTCCTGTCGTGCCCTCGATTGTGCCTGCGTAAAAGTTAGCTTAGAAATACGCAATATGAAAATGTAATACAAACCTGCGTATGGCTAACATAGCTGGCAACAGAACGTCCATCTCCTTTTCCGCGTTGCGCATTAAACATATCCCAGAATAGACACCACCATTCGTAGAGAAAACAACTCTCTTGACATTCTCTTGGGACATTGGGTAATGGGAGGTCGTCGGGTCGCTTCGAATCAATATCATCTTTCGAATCGCCGTCAGCGCCATCCTCGCCCTCGTTCCTCCTTCCAGGACTGTCCTTCACGGTATTGATTGGCTGGTCACTGTTGAGCAGCGACCTCGCACAATCGAACATGCCATTCCGCAAGAAGTATTCGTAGATGTAGGTATTCAGTTGCGACCGCTGGTCGTTGTTGGCAGGCATAGGTTGGCGGATACCTCCCGCAGCGGCGCCATTATTCATCATGGGGATGCCGCCGCCTACGGGACCACCCATGGCATTCATGCCACCCATATTGACGTTATTCATGTTCGCGACTTAGGGCGATGGCGACGATGCTGGCCGACGTGCAAGTCTGACGTGACGAGGTGAAAAAAACGTGGGCGTGGACGTGGTTCTCACTGTCCTGTCAGCCACCGCACCTCACCTCTGACGCGGAGCGGTTAGAGCCGAAGTGTCGCAACGGTCGATCTCTCCAGCACGGCGAAATTGATGGTGATGGGAATGTCGGGAGGCTCGCCAGCTCGTCGAGGAGGTAATGGCAGAGATGTGCACCAGTGAGGCAAATTGGTAATCGGGGTTCGTGGTCCGCCGTGTAACTCCGTCGGTGGTTCCAGCAACCCTTTTTTGCGCAGAGGAGGAAAAGGCGACTGGCGATAGGCGCGTGATGGAGGCAAGCGAGAGTAGTTGAGGCAAGTCAAGTGCACCGTACCAGTGAAAGTGAGCTGCTTCCGTCGCTGCCCCGGGAATGGGCACTCAGGCCGGGGGAATGAGGATATATTCGTGGGGGGCCTGCGAGCGATCGTCTTCTGGTCGCACTGGGGTGTTGATGCGATGCGAAGCCGGGTCGAGGGTTTTTTGGGCGGATGGCGGTGGATTGGGAGTAGACGCAGTGCAGTTCTGGGGCTAGGTTGGGTATGGGGGGGGGGAAGGGGAAAGGTCCAGTTCCAGTTCCAGGTGTCGGAAAAGCCAAGATTCACGCTAGGGCGGGCAGTAACGCAGCAACTGTATATCTCAGTACGGGGGACACAGGCCTGTCTGTGCCTGTCTCCTGGTTTCTCTACCGCCGTACAGTGCAGTGATTTGAGTGCAGTGCGCTGCAGGCAATGGGTGGGCTGGGCTGGTGCGGTCACGGCTGGCGTATGTGGGCGACTCTGACTTCGTGATCCAGGCAAGGCTATGAGCGAGCTATGGACCCGTTGCCGTAGACGCTGTCTTCAGGGGAAAGCTTCGGGAAAGAGAGAAGCGCCACGAAACGGCTGCAAGTACAACTGCCCACGAACAACTTGACTGCAGAAAGTGAAATATATTCCTCGGACACGCCTGATGGGCATCGGGCGAGAGATATGGAGAGAAAAAGTGGCAGACCCGGGCGATATCTGAGGACAAGCTGCGTACAATGTGTCCTGCTCTAACGCTTCTCTCTCTAGAGTGAGTGCCGCTCTACAGGTGAATAATCGAAGGCTGACGAGATTAACAATCTGAGATGAGATTTTTATGACGGGCCCCCCCATTTTTAGGGGCGACGAATAGATGGCCGTAGATGGATCTCAGTTTTCAGCTAGACCCCGGTTTGTTTCGAGTGTTTATACATTTGGAGGCTGTTGTTTGCCATACCGCCAGATATTCCTATATTCATCCGCTAAAAGAGGCGAACATTATCAGTGTCACACACTTAGGAGAAAGTCAAAAGCAAATGACCGTAGAAGTTATGAAACGCCTGTTAAACACTGCGCACACTAATTCCGTGGCCTCGGAGATGAACTTATCAAGATGGGTGACTTTTTGAGCTCGATATTGGAACCTCAGAGAATTCGATATATTAGTCACGTGATTTAAAGTAGGCTCCGACTCCCCTAAACCCATGCAATTGCCATGCCACTTTCCAATGTTTACAAAACTAATATAGGTAGGTCAATCATTCATAATTTACATATAACAATCCAAAGCTCAGATTTCAAATTTCAAAGGATAACTGTGTCATGTGCATTGAGTGACCTTGATGGACCTACCAACCAGAGACACCCCGAAAAGAAAACAAGAAAGTTGCGCTTCGAAACATATCAAAACCCCGAACCTGATTGACTCCAGACTCCGAGAAATCCATCAACAAATCCCACCTCCCCAACTTATCCCCCAAACCCCACAATCAAATCTCCACCCGAAACCTAAAAACCACAAAATAACCTTAACTGCCTTCACGCAGATCTACTCTAATAGTCAGCATTCTGCGCATACGTGGGGCGACCGGGTAATAATCTTAAAAGGAAGGACCCGAACCGTCGGCGTTCTGCTGACGAGAAAGTGTCACTTTCTTTTTATTGAGGAATCCTGGAGAGATTTGAAACAAGGTGGAAAGTAAGTTGGGTATGTACCCCGGAATCCCTTTGATATGTCAAGGGTCTAAACACGTGATTGGGAAATAGGGGGTTAGAAAAGGGGGTGAGCTTCATACACTAGCTCTGACGAATCATTGGGGACTGAAGAGATGTGAGATGTGGGAGGTGAGGTCAGAAATTGAACATTACTCTGAGGCGGTTAAGGATTTTTACTCAGCTTTATAAAAAAAAGTGCTGCCAATTTCACGTCATCCTCTACTAAGTCTCCGGGGAATTGCGAGGTTGCTTCGAACGGAATATTGTCAAGATTGACGACGTACGAACCGCCGACATTCCCAACAAATCTCGTCGGTGTTACGGCACGAAACATGGAAGCAAAAGCATTCTCCGTATTCGTTTGAAGTCGAGAAGAGCGGCACTGCAAAGAATCGCTTTTGATAGAAAGCTGCAACAGGTCATGGAAATATCTCTTACCGAATTCGAATTTACAAGCAAGAGCCATGAATCTAAGCAAACACGCTCAAATTCTCTAGCATTTCATAACACCTATATCCCCTCCCAAAACGCCCAAAGAACTCCAAATACCAACCCACGCCTCGTCAACCCTTTCTATCCCCTATTCATCATCAACAGGCATCTCATCCTCAATATACCTAATCAAAGAAACCCTCATCTCCGTCCCATCATTGCCCCTCAACACATCACTAATAAAATGCGCCTCAACCTGCATCTGCACCATCTCCAACGCGCCCCTCAGAACCCCACAGAAAATATTCGAATACCACAACTCATCCTGCGCTCTGCCGTCATCGGGCAGCTCCACGAAATCCGCGAGCGGGTTTTCGTCGAAGATGAGGGAGAATTGTTTGGAGTCCGTTGTCCAGTTGGTTATGGTGGGTGTTATGTTGAGGAAGATTTTGAACCCGACCTGGTTGTTTGTTAGCCCTGCTCTTTTCTGTCCGTTGCTTTCGAGCCAGTATAGCTTCATGGCAGCGCAACTCTGGAAGAAGAAGAGGAAGAACAAACCTTAGCGATCATCTCCCCCGTCTCCCTGAAATTCGCACACCTCCTCATCGTATTACTCTTTGCCAAAAAATCCTCAATAAGCCTCAAGCCGATATTATACCCCATCTTATCAAGCTGCTTGTTGACCTCCACATAATCGCTTTCGTAATCCTTACACAGTTGCGCGACGATGGTGCCGTAGGTGAGAGTGACGAGTTCGGCGTTGACTTTGTCTACTCTGCTTCTGTTTTTGCTGTTAAACTTGCGGTTGGGAGGGGAGATTGGCGGGGCCTTACTTCCAGACTCTGTGATTTTATTAGTAGAGGTTTAAATTGGGGATAGCTGGGGGAGGAACATACTCTTCTCCTATCCGTGCAGCTTTTGATGAAGCCATGATTGCTTCTTACTCCTTTCCTAATTGCTTCCCCGGATTCCTTTGGAGAAGAAGCTCGTGTGTCTCCGAGCTTGAAGTCAAGCATCGGCCCCAAGCGGCCGCACACTAGCTTCGCGTCGAACATTTTCAGAGGCAGAGGCAGAGCTTCAACGCCTCTCTCCAGCCCCCTCTAAAATCAACATTCGAAATTATAGTCGCAGCGAGGAATTGTGAAATCGACATAATGGCTTCCGAAAAGCGCTCCGCGTCGGAAAGTGGGAGTCAGATGGTGGTCAAGAGGCAGAATGTGGGGAATAGTAATGGCAAGGCTGTTGCGCTTTCGAATGGGGGTGTTGGGAATGGCGCGCTGATTCAGGCGGTATGTATTTTCTGCTCAGCTTGAGGTTCGCAGACTTTGGGAGCTGTGCTGAGCTTCTTGGAAGATTGCGCGCTGATATGTGGGAATAGGTACCTAGGACGAGTGGGCTGCAGGCGCCTGTTATGGAGCTGAGTGGGCATTCTGGAGAGGTGTTTTGTGCCAAGTTTGATCCGAATGGGAATTATATTGCGTCGGGGAGTATGGATCGGTCGATCAGTGAGTGGAAATATTTAAGGGGGAGCGCCCTCGAAAGAATAACGTCTGACTTGTTACAGTGCTTTGGAGAACGTTTGGAGGTTGCGAAAATTACGGAATATTACAGGGCCATAAAGGGGCAGTTCTAGATTTACATTGGTCGCGCGACTCGAGAGTCTTATTTTCAGCATCTGCGGATATGCATCTAGCAAGTTGGGATCTAGAGACGGGAACGAGGATACGAAGACATGTTGGGCACGAGGAAGTAATCAACACGATGGATATCAGCAAACGAGGAGAAGAGCTATTGATCAGTGGGTCTGATGATGGATATATCGGCATCTGGGATCCTCGAACGAAAGCAGCAGTCGACTTTATCGAGACGGAATTCCCAGTCACAGCTGTCGCATTGGCTGAAGCTGGGAATGAGCTGTATTCTGGTGGCATTGACAACGATATTAAGGTGTGGGATATGAGGAGAAAGGCTGTGGTTTACTCGATGCTCGGTCACACAGACACGATCTCTTCCCTTCGAATTTCACCTGACTCTCAATCGCTACTATCGAACTCGATGGACTCGACCGTGCGAACATGGGACATAAGACCGTTTGCCCCAACAGAAAGACATATTCGAACATTTGATGGAGCTCCTGCAGGAATGGAAAAGAACCTCATCAAAGCAAGCTGGGATTCCGATGGAAAGAAGATCGCTGCTGGTTCTGGGGACGGTACGACTGTGGTTTGGAATTCGGAGAATGGCAAATTGCTGTACAAGCTGCCAGGGCACAAGGGGACGGTCAATTGTGCAGAATTATCGCCATCTTCAGATCCTATCAGTAAGTGTTGGCAGCTGAAATCCTCCGCAATAAATCTAACAATGCCTTTAGTACTATCGGGCTCTTCGGACCGCAATTTGCTCCTCGGCGAGCTGAAGTGAGAACTGGAACCTTGGACTTGTGGATATCTTTGAAAGGGGCACTATGTATGAAAGAAGACGAGTAAAAAGTTTGAGGGTCGATTCTGGAAAAGTAATGGGCCCAAGCTGCTTTATTCTGGAGTTGTGGCGTTCACACCCGCGGCGGCTTGGTACCCCCGTACTGTACTCCTGTTTTATACCTGAGGGGAAAGTCTGTGGTAGAGCATCATCTGCGGATGAGCATATTCATGCAAAACTTGTTGCTGGAAGAGAGGATAAATTAGACGAATGATCGACAGGACATACTGTATTCCAATCTGACCAAACCCGCTGGCGCCAATGGGCCTCCTCCTAGTCCTAGCTACATAAACTTTAAGTGTCTGGTGGGAAAGGCAGCCTGCATGCAGGTACAACTCAGAACAATATATTCTCGGCCGCACTCTGGGCCAAGGTTCCATTTTCCTCCTCTGAGAGCCAGCAAAATATATACTGCATTGCATTGTGTATGCCGCCAGCCATGTGCAGCCCTTGGGTGTGAGGTGGCCATTGATTAGATTCTAGATAGCCGTCACACAAGGGCGGTTCTGGTGTGGGCGGCTTGGCCATCGCTGATTGGCTTGGACGACGATGTGCCATTTCGCATGAAACATCTTGCTGTCCCCCTCAAACGGCATCAAACCAAATGTGTCGGAAGGCGATCCTGTAGGCCTGTCAGCACAGATGAAGGATAATCCGTCCTATGAAAAGGTACGGTTATACTGCGGTTCATTAGCTTGGGGAACTAATCCAAGCCCCATTGGGTGTTCGAGCTTCACCTTGCCGTCGCAGCTTCCTTCGATGTCCCGACTCCTGTGAGACGACGCAGACGCAGAAGCAGCAGCAACGGCAACGGCAACGCAACTCTCGACCAGAACCCAGACGTTTGTACCCTACGGTACCAGATTCGCGCTTTCCTGTTGATCAGGATCGGACCTTCTTTTTGAATCTTTTTTGCCATTTGCATCTGGCAACTGCTCTTGCATTGATTGCTTGCTTGCATCCGTCTCAGTCCCTCTCGTCCAATTCTCTCCTTCCGTTCAGCCCTCCCTTCTTTGGTGTTTTTGGTGTGTATGCAATTCTGAGCGACGGTTCGTCCTTGTGAGCAAGCATCACTCGACGTTTCGTATCGTTCCTTTTCTGGTCACTCTCTTGGTTCCAGTGTTTCCTATCTCGCTCGCTCAGTATCCCCCACACGATCGACTGCTGGACTCCTCTCGTTCAATCATCATAATTCCCAGCAAATACACATTGACCTACCGTTCATGAGCACGACGGGAACTGCTGGCCTCTGGTTCCCTCGACCCCTTCGACGTACGCCATAATAAACAACAAACTCGGCCTTTCATTCGATCCCCCATGCTGCGAAATCCTATCAGAGCTTGGTCGTGTTGACAGGCCTGGGCTCTCGCGAGGACTAAAGAATTGGTGGACGCGCAGACGGCCTTTCGAATAATAAACGGACGTTCCTTCAGCAACTTATAATTTTGGTCCCGAGGCAGGACTTTGGACCAGCAGGCAGTTCTTCAAATATTCGAAGCGCCATGTCTCCCCTACGGCACAATGGACACCGACGGCAGCTGTCGTCCGAGTCATCTAGAGGACCTCCCTCTAGAATTGAAGGCATTCGGACGGGAATTAATCAAATGTTCAGCGGCCGATCGAGAGTGGGACCGCCTCGAAGTCGCACACCCGAGAGCTCAAAGACTCCGCGCTTAGCATTGGGGCTTGGGAACTTCTCCTCGACCAGACTGGTCATTCCTTACCTCACGAGAACGAATACGATCTCGCGGCCTCCGACTCGACATGATACTCCCATCAGCTCGACGCCAATCACTGCGGAGTCCCTTCAGCATTCCCTCCGACAACAGAATACAACATTACCTCTCTCGAGTACCCCACGTCATGCCAGACATAATTCACATACGGCAAGGAGATTTGTTGGTGTAGACCCTGCAGAGCTTCATCTGGCAGAACTTGCAGAGACCGGGAGGAGACGAAGGCGCAAGGCCCGGGAAAGAGAACGGAGATGCGCTCCAAAGATTAAGAACAAGAAGATTCGGGCCAAGATATTGAGCTGCTTCGTATCAGGATTGGTAAATATTTACCAGCATTGAACTCGGGACTTTTCTAACCAAATACAGTTTCTCATTCTGGTATTGACAGTATATCTTGCGCTTGCCCTCTCAAACCGAAACGAGAGCCAGGAGTTCCACGTGTTGTTGATTCTCATCATTCTCATAACCACAATCTTCTTCTGTCATTCTTTGATTCGACTTTGTATGATGATCCTTCATCCTCCAGATGATGGACAATCACAGGTCCTTCCAGCCATGGTTGGACCCGGAGGATACGCAAATCCAACACAGCCAATTCGAGTTGCGCTCGCACGTGACGAAGAAGCTGCTGGTATCGAGAGTGATGCCACGAAGTTGCCTCCTCCTGCCTATGGTTTATGGAGGGAATCAGTGGTTAGTGAAATGGTATATTAGCAGAGGCGCGGATCGCTGACTTTAAGCAGAGAGTGGACCCAAATCGTATTTTCTGGCAACGTAATGAGGCGGCGGCTCTAGAACGCCAAAATTCTATTGAGCGCCGGGAAGGCCGGCCAGCTACTGCCAATAGACCTCCATCATATATCTCTGACAACGGTATCGACTACGTACTCGAAGCGGAACCAAGATCAATCGCCCCGACTGTTGACGTACCATTACCTCCACATCCTTCAGAACGAGGGCGAAATTGGCCAATGGTGTAAGCCATGGATCCACTATGTGGAGTTTGAAAGTGTATGTACAGTTTTTTTGAGCGACAATTAGTCAATACCGCGAGCTTGGGAGAAAAGAAATATTGCTTGGCTACGGAGTTTGGTGCACATGGGAAGATATCAAGCTATCATTATGGTTTTAGCGCGGGGCATCTGGGAGTTAATGCGTTGGTCTGTGCTATACGCCTGAAATATCAGCTTGAGCTGCTGTATGTATAAATAGTGCGAGGAACCCTGATTGGGACCTCTAGGATATGAAGATATTCCGAATACCACAGCAAGATCCATATGTGAAACAATATTGCTCAGGCATATTTGGGCTGATATAGCGGTAATATCCTTCTGAAGAAATCGAAACATGGTATCGAATCGGAGAAAAGATAGGCTTCCCAAGGGAAAAGACGCAGCAGCCATGACCATGTGGGAATCAAAAGCATTCGTACAACTCATAATATGCATGACTTACCTGCAGCCCGAAAAAAGGAAGATTTCGCCCTGGCCAAGGAAAAGAAACTAGGAAAAAGAAAATGAGACGAGAATCTCGAGGTTTCATAAAAGACCGGCCATGACTTAGAAAGGGTTACAGATCTTTGGAGTTTCTATTGACTACTTGCATCTTGCCCCTGGAGCTATTCACCCCTTGGGCCCCTTTTCGAGATATTTTGGTTCCGTCAGGGGCAATACCGTTGCTGTCCACGGACCCGTTCTCCGTCGATCCCTTGGTTCCACGTTCGGCCACTCGCACGTGTTGCTATTTGCCACCGTCGCTTGCATTTCCTCGTACATTCCGCGGCGTTTCTGGTGGTGCTGAAATCGGACCCAAGCAAAATTGCAAGCTGGGGCTAGAAAACGCCCACGCCTGCTCTAAATCTTAGCGAGAGTAGTGCACTGGCCCCAAGAAAACTTCTTTGGGTCTCCTGGACCTGCCTGCCCTTCCGAACCCTCACAAACATTTGACAATATTTCACGCGACGTTGTACACGGGAGGAAGAAGAAGAAGGTCGAGAGACGTTGCAGTGTTGAAGGAAGCCGGAAGAAGGATTTTTACTTGAAGAAGGAAATAAATAGTAAGTCGCCCTCTATTTACTTTCCCGCGATGCTGGCAGAACAGGGCGCGAGGGAGACGGCGGTCCCGCTCTTCGCGCCCTCATTCAAACGTCCTCGGTGAATTTATCGTGGCCTTTATGAGGACGGTATAAACGGTGGCACATCTGCTCGAGTCAAACGGATCTATATGGTACGACGGCGACCACGGCGCATCACAAAACAACGATTCTGTACCTCCCTTCGAGCGGCTGAACGACGCTTCTACGCACGCTCGAGTAGCACAGGATTTATGCATCCTTCCTGCAGCCCGGCGGATGCTGGTCATGCAGCGCAATCTTTTTGATCCTAGGCCGACACTTTCAACCTCATCTCACCCATCGTCGTCCGCAACATGCCTGCCACCACGGTCGAGGAGTGGCTGCACTCGGAAAACCCAGACGGAGCAGATGAGCCGCCGCACCGTTGCAAGAAAATCGTCCGCGAGTGGGCGACGGAGGATGGCGCTTTCGTGACGTGCTGTGCTGACGATGGAAAACAACAGACTCATCGATTAGTCGCCATGTCTTCTCTATCGCGTCGTGCGTGCTACAAGTGCGGAAACGTTGGCCACTATGCCGAAGTTTGCTCTTCTGCTGAGCGCCTTTGCTATAACTGTGAGTTCCGTTTATCCGGGGGTATATCTTGAAGTGAGCTGACCTTTTTCTCCTTAGGCAAGCAGCCTGGTGAGCTTGAACATACGATCTGTAGCCTCAAATAAATCTAACGTCGTTCCCCGATAGGACATGAATCGAACGGATGCCCATTGCCAAGAACCACTGAGGCCAAGCAATGCTATCACTGCCAGGGTCTAGGTCACGTCCAAGCCGACTGTCCAACTCTGCGTCTTAGCGGAGCTGGTACCAGTGGTCGCTGCTACAACTGCGGTCAACCAGGACATTTGGCTGTATGTGGAAATGATGTTGTTTTGATGGAAGTTTACTGATGGTGTGGAAGCGCTCTTGCCCCAGCCCAGCTGGCCCAGGTCCCGTTCCAGGTGCTGGCCGTGGTGTTGGTGCCCCTCGCGGTGGATATGGTGGCGGATTTGCTCCTCGTGGTGGATTTGCTGGTGGACCTCGCCCAGCTACTTGCTACAAGTGCGGTGGACCCAACCACTTCGCTCGTGACTGCCAAGCTCAGGCTATGAAGTGCTATGCTTGCGGAAAGTTGGGACATATCTCTCGGTATGTTCGGATTATGAGTTGTGAGAGGCCTTGCTGACTTTTCCAGTGATTGCACTGCTCCAAACGGTGGACCTCTTAACACTGCTGGCAAGACTTGCTACCAGTGCGGTGAGGCGGGCCACATCTCCCGAGACTGTAAGCACTCCCCTCAAGATTTCTATTCAGAATCTAACTATTTTCAGGCCCCCAAAAGGCAACCAACGGAGATCTCGCAACTGATGGCGTCGACCTCGGCGTTGCCCCTGTGGCAGCCCCAGTCGCCCCAGTCGCATAAGTTCTACTAGGAACCACCACGATCGGTAGTCCCAGATGAGCTACTGATAGACGTGTTGTAATGCCATCATCAAATTTCCTTTTTGTGTAATTGGACACCCACTCTTTCCCACTCGTTTCTGCATATCTTGGGCACACGGCTTTACGACAAAAAATATCAAAACCCCTCTCGACATTTTCACGGATTGCTTTATTCTCGGCGCCTGGTCTTCCCATGGTTTCTCTCAAAAAAAAAAAACTTTTAACGAAGAAAAAGAGAAACCCCCAATAAAAGTTTTTGATGCTTGCGAAAATCGAAAACTCACGATAATTCCTCAAACTCGGTACTAGACAAATCTTACAATGCCTTTTTTTACAACCTTTAACTCACTCAATCACCATTACGTGGCGGTCCTAATTCTGTTGATGATGACCCTTTTTTAAAAGGGTTATTCAGTCGCAGGGAGAAGCTGGTGGTGTCGATGGAAGGGAAGGGATGGAATGGAAGGTAGAGATGTGAATGTAGAGATTGATGGATGGTTGCGTTGGATGGATGAAATCTGGAGTGTGTGGCTGGGAGTCCGGGTCTTTGGATCGCTCGCTGCGTTGGGGTCCCGGATCGAATGAGAGAGAAAGAGAGAGAAAGACCGTCGATAGTGAAAGCATGCGTTGAAATATGAATCGATGCTTGAGTCAGTAATGAAGTTTTTCCATGATGTTTCTTTTCTTCGGTTTTGGATTGTGAAGATGTCATTGCGCTCCTCTGATGATTTTCGCACACTTGATTCGACTTTATGTTTGGCTTTCAATTCGTCTTTTTCGTTTTCGTGTCAACTTGATGTAGCTCTGTGGCCCATTGCTGTAGTAGGGTAAGAAGGCGCCAGTAATCTCGTTCAAGTGGTTTGCTGGGCCTCTTTGCCTGCGCTTCTGAACCCGACTTTCACAAGCCGGCGCGCTTTCCTTTTTTATCCCCCAAATAATCTCAATAACGTCAGTATCAGTACACTCTTCATCGGACTCGAATCCTTAATATAATATCCTCGAGCGTATGTATGCAATTCTCTTCATGGCGTCGCGCAGTCTAACAGCCTCGATTGGCACTTACCTAATCCGGCAAGACCCACTCTGGCCTCGCTCCTGCTCCTGCCACTTCACTCTCCCCTAAATCCGCCTACCAATATTTATTCCCTCTTCAGTTTCCTTCATCTCCATCTTCAATTTATCGACAGCTTCATCTCTCACCGATTCCAAACTCCCTTCAAATCCCCACCTGCAGCATTCCCAGGCTTTCTTCGCGGGTATCGGTATCGGTCTTGTTACGGACGCTGTCTCGGAGGTGACAGTGCTGTTATCATTACTATCACATTCATTAATCTACAGCACTGATAAGAGAAGACAAGATGGGTGTAGGATCTGTCTGTGGTGATGAGGAGGATGTAAGTGCCCCTCGTCGCTGCCTCCCCTCTCGTGTGGTGTCGAGTGAGGTAGTGAGTGGCTCGCTGATGATAGACAGACGAGCATCATTGAGATTGATGAGATTCAAGCCCATGGTATGCCCCTCCTCTCTCTGACTCGTGTGCGATGTCGCTGATGATACAGGCATCGGCGCTGCTGATATCGCGAAGCTGAAGGCGAATAATATCCATACCATCGTTGTAAGTTCTCCTCCCGTCTTCTAGACCCAAACATCAGGCTGAGCATGCGACAGAGCTTGTGCGCGTGTCCTTCTAAGAGACTCCTTAAGATCAAAGGCTTCTCTGATACCAAGGTCGAGAAGATTAAGGAGATTGGGAAGAAGCTGTCGGTGAGTACCTCGCTGACAATTGAGGAATGTGGGTTGGCTAACGGCTTGCAGCCTACCAGTGGATTCATTACTGCGCATGAGCTTGGTCAGATTCGGAAGCGCTGTATTCGGATCTCTACTGGAAGCAAGCAGCTTGATGCAGCTTTGAATGGGTAAGCATATTTCTCTCGCTGTCAGAATGAGGCTGATGGTTTTGCAGTGGCTTCCAGACTATGAGCATCAATGAGGTTTATGGAGAGTTCAGTAAGTTGCATCTCTTGTGTGCATTGATCGCCGCTGACGCTCAAAGGATGTGGCAAGACTCAACTTGCGCATACCATGGCTGTCATTACTCAACTTCCCAAAGAGATGGGCGGGGCTGAAGGAAAGGTTGCCTATATCGGTGAGCCTCTCCGATACGTGGGCGACAACAATGCTGACTTCTTCGAGATACCGAAGGCACTTTTCGTCCGGAGAGAATCATGGAGATTGCGGAGCGCTTTGGAGGTCAGTTCCCAGCAGTCCTCATTCCAACAGGCCTAACAATCTCAGTCGATCCCGATCAAGCCTGCGAGAATATTGCCTACGCCCGTGCTCAGAACACTGAAGTAAGCTACCAACTTCTCCCTCAATTTCAGTCTCTAACCCTCGCAGATGCAAACCGAGCTACTAGATAGTCTTGCCGCAAATTTCGCAACCAATGAGTACCGTCTTCTCGTCATTGACAGTGTCATGTCTCTCTACCGTACTGATTACTCTGGTCGTGGAGAGCTCTCCGAGCGTCAACAAGTCCTTGGTCAATTCCTTCGTCGTGCTACACAGATGGCTGAAGAGTTCAACCTTGTTGTCTTGATGGTACGTTACTTAGCTTATAGCATCTGGACATCGCTGAAACTTGTAGACAAACCAAGTCATGTCCGATCCAGGTGCTAGTGCTCTCTTCGCAGGGGCCGATGGTCGCAAGCCCGCCGGCGGCCATATCCTTGCCCATGCTTCTACCACTAGACTTCTCCTCCGCAAAGGACGTGGCGAGGAACGTGTTGCTAAGATTGTTGATTCTCCTGGTATGTACCCCGAGGCTCATTTATCTTGCAATGCTGACAATTATTCCAGACTGCCCAGAGCGCGAAGCTACTTACATCATTACCACCGGCGGCATCAACGATCCCGAGAAAGTCTGACGCCTCTACGATCTTTTTACGAAATTTTTGCACTTACGAAGAGAAATTACTTAAGAATTATGCTGATACGAATTGCTATATGATAAACTTGATCTTGGGGGATATGACATTATGATTGCTGAATGTAACGGAGCTTGTGGAGTTGCAGTTGGAAACGGCTTGAGATACCCTGGTTAGCTAGAATTGCATATCGCTAGAATACACAAAGATTCGCATTGAATCTGTCTCCTTAAGAATAGCAGACTTCATGTGATTCTTTTCCTACTTATTCTTTGAAATATATTCATTCATGATGCCCGGCCCCTGAACCCCTTTTCACCCTGTCGCTTCGTTGGCGTCATCAGATAAGATTAGATCCGCTTCCAGAAATTCTCGAATAATTTTGACCTCATCAAGCTCCAACCCCACCACAATTCAGCAACAAACAATGCCCTCCTCTTCATCCTCATACTCCAATC